>Ga0255759_10001192_pt1 | contig 23420 bp, 27 predicted proteins | sample 101ome_20_FD_179959 | JGI IMG/M metagenome (GOLD analysis project Ga0255759, IMG submission 179959) | Coastal salt marsh microbial communities from the Groves Creek Marsh, Skidaway Island, Georgia - 101404AT metaG (version 2) | ecosystem: Environmental > Aquatic > Marine > Intertidal zone >...
CTGGGTTTTGTTTAATATCTAGACTCTTAGATATAGTTTCGTTATCATATTTTATTGGTTTTGGTCTATTTCCTGAGCCAGTAGTATCGCTTTCAAAAGGGTCGTTTAAATTTTCGGCTTTAGTAAAAAGTTCTCTACCAGTGTGATTAATAAAATAAGCAACTTCTTCTTCTGTCCCAGCACTTACTAAGTCTGAGATTTGTGAGAGCCAAACACTTTTATTTGAAGCCCAATCTTCAGCTGTGGCAGCATGAAGTATATTTTTGAGTTTTAGTAGATCCATGTATTGTTATACACATATTTTTATTTACTGACAACTTTCACACTCACCACCATTTTTCATAGCTTCAATACTGCAAGCTATAGCTTCTTGGCTTTTGGGAGTACTATCGGTATTGGATTTCTCAACCTTAGATGCGGCCCTATTTCTTAGATAATAAGTTGTTTTTAAACCTTCTTCCCAACATGCCATATATATATCATTTAAATATTTAAGAGATGTAGACTTATTGTAAAGGTTAAAACTTACCGCTTGATCAATCCACTTTTGGCGAACTCCATTAGCTTTAATTAATTGAAACATGTCTCTGTCAAATGCCGTTTTGTATTTGTTTACAATATTTTCTGGTATTACTTCTTTCAGTAAAGATAAATCTCCGTCTGCATTCTTTACCATGGTGGCAATTTCAGAGGACCAAAGACCTGCATCTTTCATATCTTTAACAAAATGAGGGTTTGTAATATAAAAGTTTCCGCTTTTGTTTTCATAAACAAATAATACTGAGAAGTTTGGTTCGATGCTTTGTTCAACGCCATTAATATAACCAATCGTTGCTGTTGGAGCAATCGCCATAACATTACTATTCCGCATTCCGTTTTCTGCAATACTATTGCGGACCACATTCCAGTCTAATGAAGTCTTTGGTTCAAAATCTTTACGCTTGTACTTCATTAAGTCTACATAAGAATCTATTGGTAATTTATTTTGACTCCATAAAGAACCCTCAAAAGTTTGATACTTACCTTTTTCTTTTGCTAGTTTAGAACTTGCAAGAATTGCATGATAGGAGTAGAATTCAAACAGTTTATCATTAAATTCGATAGCTTCATCGCTATCAATATTGATATTCATTCTGTGACAAACATCATGCAGAGCCATCATTCCTAAACCAATAGGCCTATGTCTTAAATTACTATTTTCAGCTTCTTTAGTTGGGTAAAAGTTAATATCTACCACACTATCTAGAGCTCTAATAGCAGTATGTATTGTTGATTCTAGCTTTTCAAAATCTAAAGTATTGTCTTCTTTTAAGTGGTTTAATAAATTAACCGAGCCAAGATTACAAACCGCTGTTTCTCCTACTTCAACCTTTTCTCCTTTTTTATATTTCGATGCTTTTGTATGCAAAGTGATTTCTGTGCAAAGATTTGAACTTCTGACAACACCTTCTTGTTGGTTTGTATAACGAATGTTGCACGGATCTTTGAAAGTATTCCACGGATGAGAAGTTTCAAAAAGAACTTTTAACATTTTTTTCCAGAGTTCTTTCGCTGGAATTTTTCTAAAATTCTTAATATCTCCATGCTCTGCGGCTCGACAAGCGTCTTCATATCTGTCATCAAAAGCTTTACCAAAATAATCATGAAGAGTTTTTCCATCTTCATAGACCATTTCACTTGGATCAAAAAAATACCAATCTTCTTCGTTCTTAACCCTGCGCATGAACTCATCTGGTATCCAAGAAGCCGTATTCATATCATGGCAACGCAAGCGGTCATCACCAGTATTCCTTCTTAAGTTAAGAAAATCTTCAAAGTCTAAGTGCCAAGGCTCTAGGTAAGCACATCCAGCACCTGGCCTCTTACCACCTTGATTTACTGCCACCAGAAGATCGTTGTATATTTTAAGCCAAGGAACAAGCCCGCTAGAGATGCCATTAGTTCCCTGAATATGAGAGCCTGTAGAACGAAAAGGGGTAACATCAAGGCCAAGGCCACCAGCGTATTTTGATTTCCTAGCTTCCTGCCAAGCACCGTCAAAGATACCATCAATACTATCGTCAAAAGTATTAAGATAACAGGAACTAAGTTGTGAATGTGTTGTTCCACTATTAAAAAGCGTTGGGGTTGATGAGGTGTATAGAAACTGACTAAATAGATTATAGTATTTTATTGCCCACTCTTCTTTATTTTCTTCGTTAAGGGCTAAACCCATAGATACACGCATCCAGAAACTTTGTGGAGCTTCCATAATTTTTCCGTCTTGTCGAATAAAGTAGCGATCTGCTAGAATTTGTATGCCTAAATACTTGAAGGACTTATCTCTTCTGATTTTTAAAGCCTCTGATAACTTTCCTAAATCATACTCTAATAATTTAGGATTAAGAAAACCTTCTTTTACTAATTTTTTAGTGTTTTGTATAAAGCTTTTTCTGTATTGAAGCTTAAAAGCGTCTGAGTCTGCGCTCTCTTTGAATACTTCTTTGTATAAAGTGTTAAGTAGAAGTCCTGCTGCAGCGTAAGAATAATTCGGTTCTTTTTCTATTTTTTCTCTTGCTGAGAGTATTAAAGCTTTATCTATATCTACTGTTTTAATCTTGTCGAACAATTGTAATTGAGCATCTAAAACTATTTCACTGGCCGAGACATTTTCTATGTTTTCACAAGCTCTTTGAGCGCATGCATTGATCTTATCAACGTTAAAATCTTCAAGTCTTCCGTTCCTCTTTTTTACGTTCATGGGGGTGGTCATTTATGTTTGTACACAGACATTCTATGTTATGTTTTTTGTTATTATAATTTAGTTAAAAAACTAGTTTAGCATTGATTTTTGTGTATATCAATACTAAATTGTTCACATTAAATAAAATCGTCATCCTCTTGCCAGTGAGGGCAACCCTTGTAATGTTTTTTGGCTATTGTATCGGTGTCTAATTTTTCATTAACTAAAAGAGATTCTTCGAGTGCAGACTTAATAATAACACCATCTTTATTAATTAATTGATAATAGTCATAAGAAAATTTATACGGACAATGCCACATAAGCGTTCCATCTTTTTTTAGTTGTCCAGGTTTTTTGGCAAAACCACAAGATAAAGGACCCCCGAAGCTTCCATCAGAAGGGTAATCCTGTTTAGCTGCAAAATTTGAACGAGCATCTTTTTCGCTAAAATTATCTACAACGGACTGAATTTCAGTTAAAAAGTATTCAAAGCCTTTAAGTTCTGCATCTCTTATATTTGATATATTCACAACACCTTCTCCTTTACCTCCTAACATATCATCTTCAAGGTCAAATTTTAGAAAAAGAAATTCTGCATCCCTGTTTTTAATCTCAGGATATAATTTACTAACTGCAAGAGTATACATTAAAGCTTGCAGATTATCTGTAACATCTTTTCCTGTAAAGACTTTTTTACTGGTTTTGAAGTCTCTAATTAGGGCGAGTGATTTCTTTTTATATAAAAATAATTTATCTATAAAACCTCTAATTGAATACTGTATATCTTCGGAATTTTCATGAATTAAGAAAGATTTTTCTGATATCGCCTCTGAGGGTTTACCTGTCGAGTCGCCAAAAAAATCATACCGTAAGCCATTCATTATCATGTCGTTAATTAATTGCAAGTTATCTTCGTCATCAACATTAAGTTTTGCTGATAAGGTTTTAATATATCTAGATATTGATTTATTCTTCCATATTGAACCTGTTTTAAGTATGGATTTGTAATGCTTTTTGTGCCTAGGATTTCCTAAACATTCAAATAATTGGTGACAAACAGTGCCTCTTGAGGCTCCGTCGTTTGAAGTGTCTGGCAGCTTTAAATGATACGAACACCAGTATGACCACGAGCAACTCTGTAAAGTTTTGATTTTGCTTGCTGAGAGAGGAGATCTTTCTTCGTCCATATTAGAGTTTTTTTAAATTATTAAGCAATGATTTTGACAATTTTAGAGATTTTGAATGCTCTATTATATGTTTGGTTTGATCTGAATCAAGAATAGATATAAGTTTTTTATTGAAATCAAGATAATCCTTTTGATTCATGTCTCCAAAATCATTTCTTATTGGAAGACAAATTTTAAGTTTTGATTGATCGAAAAAAGATAATAACTTTAAGTAGTTTTTGATTGCTCCACTTAACCCTCTATTTTCAGAAGAGTTACAATCATTATTAAAAGATATAATGATTTCTTTAGGGTTAATGGAAACCAAAAACGTTAATAAAGTAGGAGATATATCTAGCCCAAAGGTAACTAAGCAATCAAATTTAGTGTTAGTTTTTAAGGATAGCATATCTCCCACACTTTCCACCAAAAAAACTCTCTCGTATCCGTTATTATCTATATTATAATGGGGATAGATCCAGTTGCCTTTTCTTCCTATGTGTTTCCATTTTGGTCTTTCGCTCTTATTAGACATATCTCTTCCTGCAAAACCGTGGAGCTGGTTATATTCATTTCTAATAGGGAATACATATCTTTGATACATTTGCCCTTTTGTAGCTAAACCAGATTCTAGATTAATAAGTAATTCTTTGCAGATGTTTTTATTTTCATAAAATTTGTAGTGAGGAAGTAAATCTTCCAAGCATAGATCGCTATAAATATCATCAAAACTAAAGGTATTTATATCTTTTTTTACAATTTTTTCATTTAGTGAATCATTTTTTATGATTGCTTGCAGTTCTTCCTTGGAAAAAGAGTGACTGCTTTTTTGTACTAGTGCAGCAAAGGGTAAAAAGCCAGTGTTTTCTACATAATCTTTCCAGACTCCAGAATTTTTGTATATTTGAATTGCTGTAGGATTATCTCCGTCCCTGAAGACTGCGGAAGTCTGCCAGTAATCTCCTCTATCATTGAGGTCATAACCTAAGGTTTCTAAAATAGAATAGAAATCAATATTTGTTTCGCTGTCGGTCATAAATCAAGCAAGTCAACTTCGTTACTTTCTAGCGAAATATTATTAGAGTTTTGAAAGTTTACCATATCTTGCAGATCTCCCACATCTGATATATCAAAATTATTTATAGATAGATTAATATAATTTTTCTTCTTTCTTCCGTCTGGAAGCTCTACTTCATTTAAAGCTCGTTCTGCATCTTTACCTAAGAATCTGTTTTTGAAACAAATTAACTTGTGTGTGCCAAACCCTTCGGGGTCTTCTGCTAACTCATCTAAGGTTTTCTTTCTGAGAGAAAATAAATGAGAGCTAAATTGTGTGATCTGATCTGATAAAGAAACTATGCTTTCATCATCTACCACGTTCTCTGAGTTTCTATTATTTGTGATTCCTAATCTATTACTCTGAACGCTTGTAAGCATGCCAATAACAGGACCTTCGTCGAAAACTATCTCATCTGCTATAAAATTTTTAAACTTGGTTACCATATCGCCTACAAGCTGCCAATGAGACAGATTACCACTGTTTTGTTCTGAGGTGGTCTTAATATAGTCAAAGCTGAATATCATTTTATTACCTCTACCTACCTTGGAGAAATAGAATCTTCTCATGATATTAATCATTTGGTCAACTGTTTGACCTGCAACGTTGTAGTAATAAAGTTTCATGTTTTTGATTTTTGGCCAAACTTTTCTTACTTTATCTACAAACTCTTCATTTTGCCTCCATGCCCCTGTCTCTAGATAGTACATCGGAACGCCAGAAAGCGCAGCGCATTGACGCATCATAATCTCTTCTTCGCTCATTTCTCCATTATCAAAATGTAATACTGGTATATTGTCATACTTTAAGGAAACTTTGGTACAATAATCCAAGCAAAATGTTGTCTTACCTACCCCAGATCTTGAGACGATAACTGTGATATTTCCTGGTCTAAGAAGGGATCCGTATAGATTGTTAATGCTTTCGTGAGGCCCCATTAAGCCAAACTCAGCCTGGGGATTATTACCTCGATCTTCAATTATTTCCTCCATTTTTTCAAAAATATTTTCTGGAGTATGCTTTCTTCTGAAGTATAAATCTATATTTGAGTTATATTTAGAATCTGCAGTATCAATTATGTCATCAAAAGAAGAAGAGGTCTTAATACTTTTCATTGAGTTTGCCACATTTAATGCAGACTTTAAAATCTCATTTCTGACTGTGAATTTTTTTAAATCTTTTGCTACGTCTAAAATAGATGACTCGGCTATCTTGCGCATTGATAAAGACTTGATGAAGTCTGTAACATTAATTTTTGTTGTAAAGCTAATATTTAGATCTTTAACTCTCTGCGCTATAAGTATATCATCTACAGACTCGCCAGCTTCGATACATTGCTTGATGATCTTAAATATAGTTTTGTTTAAATCATCTTCGCTAGCTCTAAAGTCATCTTCATTTATAAGATTTGAGATTTGAAAATAACTATTAGGAAATTTTAATAAACCTGCTAAAAGGTGTTGCTCTAATTCATGTGAAAAAATCATTAAAAAGTAATATATCAAATATTACTTTAAAAGTCAAGGTCTATATATTAAGCTTCTGGTCCGCCTTCACTCTCTTCTAGGTCAATCAAATATTTCTCCATACCTTTCCTAAGTCCTAGGTCAACTATTTGAGTGTCGGCTTTATGAATAACCATGACTTCTCCAGCTTGTGTTACATAAGAAAGGCAAAAACCCCTATCATTTGTAGATGAACCAGTAAATTCGTATAATTGTTCTAATAAACTGGTTGGGATTTGGAAGTCCTGTATTTTTTCTGGATCAAATTCTTCTGGATCAAATTCTTCTTTGCTCATATCTATATTAAAGTTACACCTTGTTTTTTAAATAATGCTTTATTTATTTTATCCTCAGGATAAATTTCGATTAATTTGATATCGTTGATTGTACAAAAATGCAGTTTATCTTTATCTCTTTTTAATTGCGAGATAAAATTTGATTTATTATTTCCATGAAAGAAAGGGGTATATTTTGTATGCTGTGCTCCTTGAACCTCAATAGCTATATTTTTTGAAGCGTTAAAAAAATCTAAACTTAATCTTGTCCCTGCTATAGGGAACTCTTCAAATACAATATGGTTATCCCAGAAGGGCTTCAGAAAAGATTTTACTGAAAACTGGAAGTCACTTAAGCTCTTACCTTCCCAATTAATTAAATATTTTTGAGGTTTTTTAACTGACCTAACACTTCCATTAATTGTTTTAAATTTCATTAAATGTTAGATATTAAATTATTAATAAAATCTAACAAGAATTTTTGTATATTACTGTTTTCTTCTATAAGGTTAACCAGTTTTTGTTCGCCTTGTATTTTTTCTGGTAACTCTATTTTCTTTTCACTTGCTGCAGAAATAATATCTTTGTCGAAATTAATCCATGCACCTTTTTGTTCAATTAAGCCCCATATCCTTAGCATGTCTAAAAGTTCTTTCTCGACCCATATACTTCTTCCGTCTGTCATGCCATATCTAATTGGATACCGAACTGAAGCATTGGTCTTTTCGTTAATGCTTTTTCTAAATTTTATCTTACAAATGTGACCTATTGGATTTCCCTTGTCTTCAATTCTGCTTGCTGAAGGATTTTCCCAAATGATATCGTTTGAATATCTTTCTTCGAACTCTAAAATATAATTGGCGTAATGTTTAACTGCGTTACCCCCTGCCTGCTTTGTTTTAGGCCCTCCTCTAGAAGCATACGGATTTGAAGAAACCTCTATTCTAACTTGAGAGGTCAAAATCATGACGTGATTAGATTTCATGATTGGTAAAACCATCTTTTTTAAGAATACAGATGTTATTAAAGCTCCACCAGCCACCTGCTCGCTTTCTACAAAAGGTTTATTATAGTCGTTCTCTCTACAAAGAGCGTCAACGCTATCAATAATAAAGAAAAATTTCTTATCATCCTTATTTTCCGATACAAGCATTCTTATTAATTCAAATACTTTTTCAAATACGTTACAGTCAAAGACAAAAAATTTATCTTCGTTAGTGTCTATCCCCGATCTTTTAAGAGATTCTGGAGATAATCTACCTTCACTTCTTATGTAGACAACCATTCCGTCTTTAGGGAACATTTTTTGAAAGTTTCTTGCGAACATCATTGCGCAGCTTGTTTTGCCTCCTTCATTGATTCCTGTGAATCTATGCACTCCTGCAGGTAAACCACCATCTAATGCGAGGTCTAAATTGAGGCTACCACTCGGAATTTTGTAGTTTAATTCTTCATGATGATTGAAGTGAAACTTTTTATTATCTTTAGCATTTAAAAAGTCGTTTATTAATTCTTGTGTTGCTCCCATATTATTTAAAAAATTGTTTAATTGTTGTAGGTTTTTTATCGAAGTGACGATCTTCCCCTACTTTATCTCCGAGTTTTGGAATTTTGATTTCTGGTAATGAATAATTATATTCATTAAAGCGCTTTTTTAACATTTTTTTTCCGTATTCAGATAAAAAATAAGCCAAACTGTCATATTTTTGAGGGAAAGAAAGCTTATGCCAAAAGCCGTCATTTTTAAATTGACTCATGAGTGAATTAAGCATCTTCATTTCTCTTGCCCAAAAGGGACGCTTATTTGTTTTTGGTAGAATTACTAACTTTTCAATAACTTTTCTTTTGTTTAATTTCACATAAACATGTTACATGAAATATAGTTATAAGTCAAGTCGATTAGTGTTTATTGAGCGTTATGATTTTGTGTTCCAGTTATTTCTTCCCTGTCCAATCCTCGTTGTTTTTTTATTAACTAAGGCTTGAAAGTTTTTTAATTCTTCTTCTATTTTTGACTTCTTCTTTAATAAGTCAGATTCTATTTCTTCGAAGATTTTTGTTTGAGAATTTTTTAAATTCTGATTTTGTTCTGTCATGTATTTATTTGCTGCGCTAACATGCTTTTCATAAGAGGTAGATAGTTCGCTTAATTGTTGCTCTGCTAAAGCCACTTTTTCTTCAAGAGCTGTTACTTTTTTAATTTTTCCATAAGAAGTTGTTAGAGCATGGACAGAAACAACAATGAGTACTACTGCCAAAGGATCGAATACGAAAATCAGACAAATAATTACCCATCTAACAGCTGTTCCCAGGGAAACATTCTTATCGAAAAAGTCACCTATCATTTCTACGATATACTTTACTGGACCCACTTCAACCTCTAATTCTCTGACAGTATTTTCATAGTCAAATTTTTCCAAGGAGAGTTGGTCTATAATTTCTTGAGCTTCATCAATTTTAGATTGAGCTTTATCCGCATCTTCGCTTTTACCTGTTGTTCGTTCAATGATTGAATTTTGCAACTCTTTAATTTTATCAGTAATTTCTTTTATATTACTTTGGTTAGTAGTTTTTATTTTTTGGATTGAGTCTTCGGCTCCTGATATTTTTTTATTTAATCCTTCTATAATAGGAGCTTGCCTGATTTGTTCTGCTTCTATTTTCTTTTTATTATTTGAGAATAAACCAGATTTATTTTCTAAATCGGATATGATTTGATTAAGTTGTTGTATTTCTGTTTTCCATCTATTTATATTTGATTCTTCTTGAGCAATAGATTCTTTTGCTATTGTATTTAATTTTGATATTCTTTCTTCTTCTTGTTTTATGAAAACTGTAATTTTGTCTGTAGTATTTGCAGATTGATCTCTTCGATTATCAATAATTTTTTGAGCTTCGGCGATAATAAATTGTTGTCTTTCGATTTTTCTTTCTATTTGAGTTAGTTTCGCAGCTTCTTTTTCGGCTTGAGCCTCATGTACTACATAAGATTTACTTAAAAATCCAAAAATACCCATGCTGGTTATAAACATTAGTACCACAACTGCAGAAGTGAGATATATCTTAACAAACCTAGATAGAGTACTCCATTGGCCATGTAGCCATAATGCTGCAATAATTTTTCCAACCTCAAGAACTGAGCCCATGAGTATAATCGCTCCCTGAGCTCCAGGAAACATTGTCGCTAAGCCAATAATACTGAAATATGCAGCAGTTATTGAAATGCTTATCGCAGTAAGTACAGTAATCGCATTTAAAATCATAAATATGATTACACTAAAAACTTATAAAAATAATGTGTCGTCTCTATCTGTGAATTTTTCTGGCCGATTATAATCGTCTTCTATACGAATAATGTCATCTTCGCCGAAATAAGTGCCTGTTTGAACTTCAATAAAAATTAAGTCATTCTTTGGATCTTTATTCTCCACTCTATGTTTATCTTTGCATCCAATAAGTGCTGTTGAGCCTTGTTTATAATCTTTAACTTCGTCATTCAAAGTGATCGTTGCTACTCCTTTAATAATTGTCCAAGCCTCTTGTCGTTTAAAATGATACTGGTAACTTAAGCGTTGTTGAGGCTTTACTATAATTCTCTTTACTTTACAAATTTCTGATTCAAATAAAATTTCGTATCTTCCCCAGGGTCTTATTGGGCCGTTTGGATTGGAGTTGTCTATTATTGCCATGATGGTTTTATGTGGTTATATGTCCGAAGTAAAGCCTCTTCTAGTGAATATTTTTGCTTAAATCCTAATTCTTTAATTAGGGTGTTATCCATTTTTTTTCTCATTGTTCCGTCTGGTTTTGATGGGTCAAATTTTAATCTTCCGTTGAACCCAACAATCTTGCATATTATCTCAGTTAATTCTCTGATAGATACTTCATCATCTGACCCAATATTTATGTGGCTTATATTTTTTTTGTAAATATCTTTAGCTTCTACTTGTTCTATGCACATTTGAAGCGCTCGAACTAAATCTTTAACATATAAAAACTCTCTTAGGGGAGTTCCAGATCCCCATACTTCAATTGATTTAGCATTACTGATTTTTGCTTCGTGAGCTTTTCGCATTAAAGCAGGTAATACATGAGAGGTTTGCAGGTCAAAATTATCATTTTCCCCAAATAGATTGCAGGGCATCACCGAATAAAAGTTGCTATTATACTCGCTAAAATAACTCTCGCACATTTTGAGTCCAGCTATTTTTGCAATCGCATACGGTTCGTTTGTTTTCTCTAACGCGCTAGTTAGTAAGTATTCTTCCTTGATTGGTTGGGGACATTCTTTAGGATAAATACATGAAGAACCTAGAAATATTAGTTTTTCTACGCCTACTGCATGGCAGGCATGGATTATATTACTTGCTATAGCTAAATTGTTGTATAAGAATTGACCCTTAAAGGTGTTGTTTGCATATATCCCACCTACTTTTGCTGCACAAATGACTACTATGTTTGGCCTTTCTTGTATGATAAAGTCATTGGTTTGAGATTGACTAGTAAGATCTACTTCATCTCGACTAGACGTAATCAAATGTTTGTAACCTTGCTTAAATAGCCGATCTAGTAAAGCGCTGCCTACCATACCCTTGTGGCCAGCTATATAAACTTTTTTATTTACAGAATCTTCCATTTATCGCGAAAAGATATAGTAAAAGGAGATAGAATTATGGATTGAGTTTAATATCGTTTGTCACCATTTTGTTCACAAGTCCTGGAAAATCAGTTTTCCTTTTCCAGTTTAACTCTTTTTCGGCTTTTGCTGGACTACCTAATAATTCGTGAACTTCGGCTGGCCTGTAAAATTTTTCATCTACTGCAGCGATTAACTCACCACTGTCTAAATAAAATTTTTCGTTAACTCCTTCCCCCTCTCTAGTATAATTTATTTGAGCATAAAATAAAGCGTGTTGTAAAAATTCTCTAACTGTATGCATTTCTCCACTAGCTAAAACATACTCTTTAGGTTCTGAATTATTAACCATGAGCCATACTCCTGCCATGAAGTCCTCTGCATCTGTCCAGTCTCTTTGTGCGTCTAGGTTGCCCAGTTTTAAAGTAGGAGGAATTTTTCCTTTGTTTATCGCAGATTTGATTCTTGCTACTCCATCAGAAATTTTTCTAGTTACAAAATCTATACCTCTTCTTGTTCCCTCGTGGTTAAAAAGCCAGCCTTGAACTGCAAACAAATCATAAGATTCTCTATAAACCCTAACGATATGCCTTGCTGCACACTTTGCCGCTCCATACGGAGACTGTGGTCTTAATGGGTGCTCCTCTGTTTGAGGTGAGGTTACTACATCTCCAAATTCTTCAGACGAACCTGCATTATAGAACCTGCATTTAGGGGCAAACCTACGAATTGATTCTAGGATATGTAGAACAGCGTTTGCATCGGTATCCCAAGTCTGTATCGGATATTTCCAACTGCCTGCAACAAAGGATTGGGCGGCAAAATTGATAAAATAATCTGGCTGTATATCAATAATAACATCCCTTATACTATGTGCATCATTAAGGTCCATGTCGATAAGTTCGAAATTTGGATCATTTTCTAAATGACAAATATTAATATGATTTCTGACACTTAATCTTCGGGCTGTTCCGTAAATCTTGAATGCGGTTTGACCGAGTTCTAACCTTAATAAATTAAGTAAGTAATCTGCCATGTGACTGCCGTCTTGGCCTGTTACTCCAGTGATAATTATTTTTTTAACTTTTGAGACCATGGTTATAATACGCTATTCATGGTCTAATTCTAGATAAAGTTTTTATTTATTAATTCTTCTGCGCGATTTATATCTTGGGTTGAGCTTGGGTTGACTATTTCAATTTTTTCAAATAAATCTTTATGCTTAGTCGAGATTGATTTTGAATAATCAAGTATAAAAGGTTTCGTATTTCCTCCGTATATATTTTTGTGATCAAGAATAGAGTCTCTGGATCTAATATAAAAAGCTTCGGTTTCTAACGTAACGTGATTATTAGTATCTATGTAATTAGAGTTTCTATTTGAAATAGAAAAATTTAAAGGTTTATTATTTTTCCAAAGGAATGTACTGGATTGATCTGCCGCCGAAAAGCAAGAGTCTAGTTTGTTTGAGTTAAAAAAATCTAAAGACCGTCTAATGTCAAGCGAATTAATTAAAGGGAATTTTGGATTAATGAAAAAACCAGTATCATAGAAAATATTATTGGCTGATTCGTACATTGCATCAACTAGGGTTGCTGGTTGAAATGGCAAAATTTCAAGAGCTTCTTCCTGTTTAGCTATGATTCTAGAGTGATTGCAATTTGTAATTAAATAAATTCTATCAAAACCTGATCGCCTACAATTATAAATACATCGATTTAGTAAAGGAGTATTATCTATACTGCATGTTACTGATGGATTGATCTCTTCTTTATTATCTAATAGGCTAATGATGAGGCAGATGTTTTTCATAGTTTGAATTATGGTTTAATTTTTTCATAGCCAAAGTTAATAAAATCTTCGTGGTATATATTATTTATAATATCTATACATTTTCTATTTAAAGTATGATGGGTATAATTAGATTTTTTAAATTTAGGTAAGTTAATATTAGCGACCGAACTGTTTAGTGGTTTTATGAAGTTTTTGAAACTTTCATTGAGGTTTTCGTATTTTAATATAGTTAATTCGGGAGGTGTGTAAGTGTATTGAGTGTCATCAACCAATTTACCCTTTGTAAGATTTCTCTGAATTCTTTCTTCATATAAAAGCTGGCTTTGACTTAAATAAAAATGTATATAATCATGGCGGTTCCAAAAATTATGAGGCTGCTTTAAGCATGTTTCTATATCATGATCTTGTAGAAAGGGGTTTTTAAAGTGGTTTCGTATATAATTGTATGCCGACAGGCATTTTGAGTATGGCGATCTTACTACAGTAAATCTCAAACCTTTATGTATTCTTTTTTTATCTATAGGGTTTGTGATAGAATTTAATAGATGATCTCCCCAGTGAGTGATTACCGAAGTTAATGGATGAACTTTGCCATTAAAGCCTGAATCCTGGGCGTCCTCGCAATAAAAATTACGATTTAAGAAAGATTCTATTGATGTACCACCTGTCTTTGGTAACTTTATGAATAAAAGCGTTGGGCTATGGATGGTCATTTAATGTTTTGTATGTTTTAAATACATCAAATTCTGTTAAATCTTTGTAGCCGTTTTTTTCTTCTATATCTTTATTGTGTTCTGGGAAATTTTGAAATAATGAGAGACCAAATGCGGCTTGTTCTGGTGTCATGTACATGTTCCAACCAAGGGTTTTAATGTTGTCATCTTTGTAAAAGACTTCGCTGCGACCTTCATATCTTGCTTTTTTTAGCCATTCTACTGCTGACTTGCTATCTGTTAGGATCATTCCGCCTTTTCCTATTGGAAGGTGTTTGTTGATGTGAAAGGAGAGACACATAAAACTATTTTTTATGTACATTTTTGAAGTAAGTCTTTTGGCTGAATCGTAAATAGGGTAAGGCTTAAGTTGGTAAATTCCATTCCAGTGATTAACTTTAGGGTCTTTATCGAAAATTACTTCACTCCCTGCATGTATGATACTCATGGGTACGGAAAGGTATGTGTGGCATGGTATTGTGATTTTTTTTGTATTTAAATATTTACAGCATAGGAAGAGTGCGTTCGTACAGCTGTCTACTGCTACTGCATATTTAGAACCTGTATACAGAGCAATTTCTTCTTCGAACATTTTAACTATTTTAAAAGGGTTGTGTTTCATTTTTTATAGTAAATTAAAAATTTTGGTTCGTATCCACAGGACTCGAATAGTTTTTGACTAGCTTTATTTGAGAGTTTTATTTTTGCGAATGCTGTTGGCCATATTTTAATAGACTCTTCTATTAAAAATTTACCAACTCCTTTTCTTTGAAAAGAGGGATGTGTGCAAATTCTAATATCGTCATTTATTACTCCTATGTATCCTGCTGGTTGATTATTGTATAATGCGATCCTGAAGCAATCAGAATGCTGCTTCATATAAGATTCTTGCTGATGTCTTGTAATATTAGTCTTTTCTATAAAACCATCAGATACATTATTGTTTAGGCGCAATAATCTTACAAATTCCCAATATTTCCTGTCGCAAGCCGCGATCTCTATTTTTTGTTCCACTGTTCCTGTTTATGCTCTTTGATTAATTTATGTATTTTGTTTATTAGTATAGTTTTAATATTGGTCGTTTCTAGGCAGTTTTCATAATAATCTCAGTTTTGAGATTGCTCTTGCAGCCGTTCGGCTTGCATTAAGATCTCCGTTTGTTTTGAGGTAGGCTTCATAATCCAAGAATAACTTGTATCTTTCTGTATTATTTAATGGAACGTGAGGGTTTAGTAAACAACTATCTTTAAAGTCATTTAATTCTGGTAACTTAAAATAATCTTTGAGGTCGTCACGTATAAAAAAGGCGTCTAGTACTGGCTCTACATAAATTAAATGATAGTTGTGTTGATCTGCAGCCAGATTTAAAGCTTTTAATGACGCACCATAGCCTTTATCTCCTTCCCAGCACTCGTTTGCATCATTTGGGAATGTGATCGCTTCATTAATTGAGAAATTTGCATTATACTCGACGCTTACAAGTCTAGGAGAATATTCTTTTAAAACTGCATCAAAAAGCCATAAATCTATAGAGTCTACATCTATTGATAGATAATCTAGTTCAGTCGGGACATTATGTTTATGAAAGATTTTACAAATGTTTTCAGGCGTTAGAAATTCTTTATGCAGGTTTATTTGTTTGTTTTCAAACTCCCCATCAAAAAGAACGGAATCCCATCCTTCATCTAAAATTAGTCTTGCTGTATTTGATCCAGTTCCAACTGTAAGAGATTCAGAGTTAAAGCCGAACTCTACGCAAAATTTGTTTGTTGTTTTTATTTTATCAAAAACATTTTTTATGATAATATCTTGGTCTCCTTGAGAGTATTTTTTTTTCATCATTCATCTAAAGGGTTCTTTTTATATATTTCTTTGCGCGTATTTTTGGGATCTATGGGAACTCTTCTCGGGTGTCCTTGAAGCCCATTACCATTTCCCCTGCATATTGAGCAGGCTTTGTAGGCTCTTTCGCCATTATCGTTAATAATTTTTTGGTAAAGGTTTTTGTCAGCCTGATCTAGGTAGTTGTTTTCTATTTTTACGACTAAAGACTCCCCCATGAACTGCTTTGCGTATTCAATCATACCCATATAATCCATGTTTAGTAAGCTTGCGAAGTCTTCAGTTTTCATTAATCCGTACTTAACCGCTCTTAGTAAAGTTTCTTTCTCAAAGATTACAGAACCACAAGGCAATATTATATGATCTTCTATAATTGTAGGTCCATGACATACGCAATGACAGGGAATCTTAATTGGAATCTTCGTAGGGTCTGGGCTATGGTTATAACCTTCTTCTCTGACTACTTCAACGTTTGTTTTAAAAAAATCATTAATTTCAGGAATTATATGGTCATTTGATCCTGCATACAAAGAAATTGATAGGTTTATTTTCTTAAAAGATTCTTTTGTGAGTTTTCTGTATGATAATCCGTTTGACCTTATATAAATTCCGTTGATTGACGGCGATTCATGCATTAAGTCTATCCCTTCATTTAAATTTTCCCATAGTAATGGTTCTCCAAAACCGTTAAGCCAAATACCATTTTTATAACAATATCCAGAATCCTCACTTGCTTGTAAAAAGTTTTTTAAAGCTTTAATTGATAGTTGATATTTAGGGAAAGATTTTCTTGCAATTTCTGTAACACATAAGTTGCAATCATATTGACATATAGTATTTGTCTGCAACATTGGCCTAGCTTTTATTTCTATCATTTTATTTCTGTATAAGGCTGCCCTGTTAATATTATATCTTCATTTTCTGTAACATTTTTTGCATCTAATTCCGATGGGATTGGAGAAAAGTCTATTTCGGGCTCTTCTTTGAATTCTGTTTTTCTCAAAAAAGTACATTCAAAAACTTTTGGTATGTTTTGGTTTCTATAGGTAATCGTACCGCAACAGTTATTTGGGTGAAGATGAATTAATCTATGTGTTTTATTTATTTTTTTAATTGATCCCATATAGTGCGAGTAAAGGCTTTTATTAAGAAAATGAAATTCTATTACAATTTGCTTGAATTTATTAAAGTTTTCGTAATTGTAAATCCAGTCATATTCTGCACCCTCTATGTCCATTTTTAAAAAAATATTTTTGTAATCCCACGACTCTTCTATAAGATTTGTGAAACAGCCTGAATTGGTGCTTGAAATATGTTTCTTTACTATCGTTAACCTATCTTCTTGTTCTTTAGGTTTATCTATTTGTGACTCAAGATCAAATGCTAAGCCTTTTATGTCGGGGTTAATTTTTAAGAATTCATACTCAAAATCTAAATTATCTTCTATCCCTCCAGAAAGAAATAAATCATATTCATTGTTGTTTGCTATAACATAGCCTCCGTCTCCCTTGCTGCCGAACCTAATTTTTTCGGAATGCAGGTATCTTGTTAAGGTTGTACTTTTGCTTTTTGGCATATCATATATGGTTAAAATTCATAATTAAAAACTTCTATGTCTTTTGCGAATATCTCTTCAACTTGCTTCTTTGTTTTTTCTGTATAATGATCCCTGTAGCTTCCTGATTTAATTTCTGTTTTATTTTTGTAAGGTAGACCTCCTTCAAGCTTTAACTTTTTGACTAGAAATAATATGTCGTCATTTAAATTCTCAAATCTTCCAATAAAATCAAAATGATCAATTGATTCATCTTTATCCATAAGAAAATTAAATTGTGGGCCAATGTATTGATCGGTGATGATTTTTTGAATGTAGCCTTCAAAGCTCATGCCGCTGTTATTGATGGTTTCATATCTTGGGTGTATTTTGCAAGATTTTGCATAAAGATAGTTTGATAAAACCCAGTCCCATGGGTTTCTTACAAAAGCAAAAGTATAATATTCTTTTATCAGCGCTTTGTATTTGTTGTGCTCGAGAGCTTCTCTGCAAGATGTATGTTGTCCACTAATCTCCCAGTGCATTTCCCCTCCATTTTCCTGAAGTAAGCTGGTAATTGATGTTCCTGCAACTTTATACATATGAAAGAATACGATTTTTTTTGAATGAGAAATAATCATTTTATTTTTAAGTTGTTAAAATTAGTAATATTATTACATGAAAAATAAATATGTGATTTAGTTATCAGGTTTAAGATTATATTCGTTAAAGTGCGTTATTTTTCCAGATGTGTTCATTCGGTCTATTTTGAATTATAAATGCGGGATTAATGTAAATGTTTTTTAGCTTTTTGCAAAATGAAGGCCAATCCGCACATTCATTTCCATTTTCATTTAAATGGTGACATCGTACTCCTTTTATACTTGGGATTTTTACAAAAGCTGCCCCTCCAAAAGCTGAATCTACTTTTATGGGTTCTGAATGAGCGGGTATGTGAATAAATTTAGACTTTACGAACATATTGAAAGCCTCCTGCTGACTCATAAAATCAGGCCTATTTTCAAACTCCTCAAGGCAATCATTGGGCATCCAAGTTGGATGCCTTAGAGCCCACAAGTCATAATATTTATATCCGCAGTTAGCGCATATCATATCCCAATTTAAATTAAGATTCTTTTCTGAGAAATTTGACAGTATAGAAGTTATACTTATTGGTTCGCTATTTATTTCATCTGCATCTAGGAATAAAGCGTAATCAAAGTCTGAGTAATGGTTTTCAATAATATCAAGGTATGTATTCCTTCCTATGGATATTCTTTCTACTCTAAGGGGATGCTGTTGCTTTAGTCTACCTAATGAAATAAAATCTAAAGGGATGTATGGCAAATCTTTGATTTTGCATTGATTTTTAAGGTCGTTGTCAATTTGAGTGACAAGATCAATGGTTCCATCTTCTGAGTCTGACTCTGTAAGAACTATTCGAGCTTCTTTAAAAACAGATGAATACCTTAAGATATTATTATAAAGTGCATGCAGTGTTCTTTCGGCATTATTTAAAGTTGCAGCTATCACTAAAGATTTTTGAATTGTAGCTTTTGGGTTTATTACGCTTTTTATTTTTGTGCTATCAGTTATTGTTATTTTTTGTTTTGAACTTATTGATAAATTTAAATGGTAGTATGCGCTTGGAAATGAGTTGTGCTTTGAGTAGGGCTTTATCCTAAATGCGGGATCATCAATTTTGTTTAATAGTTCTGTATAAAAAACCCTGTCTTCCTCTTTTTTCTGTAAGAGGTATTCTAAATCAATGCTTAATTCATCGTTTTGATTTTGAAGTGTTTGTGAAACTTTCCTAATCTCTTCTGTGTTGCATATTATTACAAACTTTATATCTTCATTTTTTATGGGGTTCTTGACTATATTTGAGGTTGGCATATAGTCCTCATCTTGAACTCTTCCATCGTTTTTTACTTTTGAAGAATGAACATGTATGCACTCTATGTCTCTTGCTGCGATAACAGGTCGTTGAAGCATGAAAAATTTCATTGCTAAGTGTTGATCGCAGTAACATGTTCCTGGTAGAAAATCGAAATGCTGCGAAGGTATAGATATTTCTGGATTAAAGATCCAAGCATCCGCGCTTCCACTGAACTCATTGGTTTCAGATGGAGTTTTCTCGTAAATTATTTCTCCCTTTTTTGTTAGGTTGTACCTATGTTGTGCGAGAATTAGCCCACGATCAATCTCTGAGCTTATATTGCTTGCTTTTGATAAAGATTCATTAAAGTATACATCTGAATTGGCAATAATGGTTGGGCCCTTGCATTGTTCCTGACAGAAATTAAATAGTTCTCTAAATGTTTTTCTGCCTTGTTTTTTTAATAGAGAAACTTTAGGGTTTTTTTGCTGGTTATCGTTAATGTAATGGTCATCATCTTCGTGGAGAATATATACTTTGGATATATGTTGATTTTTTATATTTTCTTCGATACAAAACTTAAATTCCTCAAGTCGATCATTATCATTTTTCGGGAAAAATGTATTTACTACTAAATTTAATTTCATTGTCTAATTTTTTGTATTTCCTCGTATGCTGGATTTAAATTTTCTGTTTTAGTGCTGAGTCCATCTGGATTTCTATAATATAATGATAAAGCTGAATGCATTTTTTTAAATATTGATTTTTGTTTCGCTGCCCTCACCCATAGTTCGTAATCTCCGCAATATTTATACTTGGGGTCGAAGTATCCATGCTTGTCATGCATGGTTCTTCTCCACATAGGGGAGGAATGTGGAGAATTTACTTGTAATAAATTTTCTAGAGAAAATTCTAAGCAAGGGAAACTTCGAAAAGCAGAGTTTTTATTAAAGGTTTCTAGTTCTTTGGAGGTTTCTAAAGTCTCTCCATAAACTAAATCTATATGTGGGTTGAAGTCTAGTTCTAAGGCCTGTTCTTCTATACACCAATGAGCCTTATTATCATCTATGTTTGCATTTGTGATGTAAGGCGCAGAAGAACTTTCTATTGCAAGGTTCCATGTTGCATAAATTCCTGGATCTTTGTTTAATCTGAGATATTTTATGTTTTTATGTTTTTCCAAAAAGGGATTTATGTATTCCTCTTCATTCTCTGGAGATGCTGCGTTAATTATAATAAGTTCGCATTCGTTGAAAATTGTTTGCTTTGTAATATCATTCAGGAAATGGTTTATATATTTTTCTCCCTTGTAGACCGAAGTTATAATTGATACTTTCATTATATTTTTGTAATCAGAATTGTCTTGGAAGCTCTAAAGGAAGATTCTCTCTGTATGTGTCCTGCCTCCCTTAACCTCCTCAAGGACTTAGTTACCCTGCTAAGTGAACTAGATTTTTCTCCAACAATTAAATTGTTAGCTATCTCCTGTTCTGTCTCTAAAATAAATTTGCCTCCACTTTTGATTGTTGATTTTAATAAATACGAATAAGTAAAAAGGTCGCTCGGTATGAGTTTACCTTTTTCTACGTCTTGTATGATCTTAGAGGGGATTTGTAAAAATTTCAAGGGCATTTTCATAATGTATCAAAATAAATTAAATGCATCAAGTAAAAAAATACTATGCACCAAGTAAAAAAATACTATGCCACAAAAACTATAGGTAATCATATAATATTTAAAAAAACAGACCTATTGCTTGCAATAGGTCTGGAAAAAGATAAATATATCTTGACTAAATAAAAAAATAATGATAGAATTAATTCAAAATATGAAAACAGAACACAAAAATTACATAGTTTCATGTGGGGGATGGCAATCAATATCAAAAGGTAGTAGCGCTGAAGACGCATCCACTAAATCAATTGAACAAATGGTCAAACTGCAGGGAGATAAACTTCCAGTCTCTCCTGTAATTGAAACAATATGTCTCTCTGACCTAGAAGAAGATCTAGAACTAGAACAATACAAAGAATTTATTTATTGTCCAAAAATTTTAGCTAATGCGGGTTTTCATGAAACCGCAAAAAACTTTTCCAAATTAATCGATGAAAAAACTAAAACTTCCTAAGATAATCGGACTCTCTGGAGTCGCTCGCTGTGGTAAGGATACTTTTTGTTTACTTGCCGCAAAAAGATTAAATAAATCCAAGCAAGCAGTAATGAGGTGTGCGTTCGCAGACAATGTAAAAGCAGACCTACATCAGTTACTTCTTAAGAAAGCAGGAATCTCAGCTTATACTAATTTAGATAAAGAAAAAGAACTTATCAGACCCTTGCTAGTTGCGTATGGAACAGACCTTATGAGGAAGGTTGATGAAGATTACTGGATCAAGAGACTAGATCTAACAGTTAAAGCTGCAGGCCAAGTAGATGCAACTGCATTTATTACTGATGTAAGATATATGAATGAAGTAGATTGGATCAAAGAGAATGGCGGGGTAATCGTTCACATAACTAAAGATAAAAGTAAACCAGCTAATGAACAGGAAAAAATAAATGATCCTTTAATTAAAGAAGCTGCAGACTTATGTATTGAATGGAAGCACGTAGGAGATAAAGATTTACAGAAAGCCTTAGGATCAAAGGTCACAAGAACCTTAGGCAAACTAGTCACAAAATGATCGACCTAGACGACCAATCTTTAATAGATTTAGTTAAAGCTGGATCAGATACTTCCTCGGATGCAATGTCTGAAATCATAGATCGTCACAGTGGTATTTTTATAGAAATAATAAATCAATACGTTCCATGTAATAATATTTACTGTAATAAAGACGAGTTGATATCAGATAAAGACTTTTATATTTATAAAGCTGTATTGAAATTCAATAAAGATAAAGGAGCTAAATTCAGTACACATTTAGGTAATGAAGCAAAATGGCTATGCTTGAATACTTATAATAAGAATAAAAACAGGATAACTATATGCTCTTCCGATTATGATTTTGATAAAGATCTCACTGAAGACCCCCATCTTCAATCCACTCGAAAAGAAGCCTTTCGGAGTATAGTTAAACTAATTAACTCTCATCCAGACCCAAGAGTAAAAAAAATCTTCACAATGAGATATATACAAGGAGAAAAAAATAAATTAATGCCATGGAAAAAAATTTCACAAGAATTAGATATGAGTATCCAAGGATGCATTAATATACATAATTCGGTTATACAAAAACTACAAAAGAAAGTAAAATAATGTTAAATAAATTTATAGGAATAGGTAATCTAACAAAAGACCCACAACTTAAGGAGTTAAACGAAGGTAAGGCTGTATGCGTAATATCCGTGGCAATCAACATGGGAAAAGACGATAAAAACCCTTTTTATGTCGATGTACAATATTGGGACAACCTAGCAAGAAATTGCGCTAAATACCTCAAGAAGGGTAGGCAAGTTTTCGTAGAAGGCAAAATGTCAATTAATTCATGGGAGGATAAAAATGGAAATAAACGTCAAAAATTTTACTGCAAAGGAGAAGTTGTTCGCTTTTTAAGTTCGGAAGCTAAGCAAGATTCAAACAAAGAGTCTTCTAAAGAAAAACCTCAAGAACATAAAAACCAAAATATCAATAAAGACTTAGAAGAAGAGTTATCAGAAATACCTTTTTAAAATGGATAAATTAATATTCCATGCACCAATAAATGACACAAGCATAGGTAATGTATCTGTCGCATTCTTAAGGGAATTATATGAATTAGATATACAGGTTTCCTTATTTCCAGTTTCGGATACGATTGACTTATCTGTTTACGACTCATTAGAAGAAGATTTCAAAAAATGGATAAACGCCAGCTTTGATAACAGATTTAAAAGCCTCTCAAACACTACTCCATCCCTACAAGTTTGGCACCTTAATGGATCTGAAAAGAAAATATCAGAAAACAATTTTCTTTATACTTTTCACGAAACGAGCCAACCTACTCTTGCGGAGAAAAATATATGCTCGTTGCACAAAAAAGTCATATTTTCTAGTTCTTATTCCCACAGGATATTTCAAAAATCAGGCGTAAGCAACTCTCTTTCTATTCCATTAGGTTTAGATAAAGACTTTTATATTGCGCAAAGAAAATTTAATAAAAATATTAAACATTTCGGATTAATGGGAAAACTGGAAAAAAGAAAGAACACTCTGCAAATACTTAAATGTTGGGCTGAAGAATTTGGTAATAAACCAGAATATCAATTATCTTGTTTAATAGTTAACAGGTTCATGCCCAATGAAGAAATGAACAATAAA
>Ga0255759_10001200_pt1 | contig 23333 bp, 21 predicted proteins | sample 101ome_20_FD_179959 | JGI IMG/M metagenome (GOLD analysis project Ga0255759, IMG submission 179959) | Coastal salt marsh microbial communities from the Groves Creek Marsh, Skidaway Island, Georgia - 101404AT metaG (version 2) | ecosystem: Environmental > Aquatic > Marine > Intertidal zone >...
AGGGTTGGGTGATTTTTGGCGTTCGTTCAGAATCAAACTTCTTATCGATGACAACACCTTTGATCAATCGTGTTTCTTGGAGTGAGTCATCTCCACGCTTTGTCATACGAACGTTTTCCGCCCGAACAGGTCGGCCACTGGATTGGATTGTTGTCATACATTCTACCAAGAGATGGGCTAGTGCGTCTCCACCGGCTTCAGCGGACTTTCCGACCATTGCAGTTTTTGCAATTGAATGCAATGAATCGACCCCTGTATCTGTCATTGAACGTTCATCGAGAATGTCTAACGTTTGCATGATAGAATCTTGGTATGCTTCAACGAGGACGAGCGGATGCACTCCGCGTTCCAGCAATCGTCCTGCTTCTTTCATCAATTCACTAGCAAAGAGGAGACATCCGGTGACGCCATCTCCGCATGCATTTTCTTGGGATTCTGCAAGCTGAACAAAAGCCTTCGCAGCCGGGTGTTTAACGAGTAAATCTGCGACGATTTTTGCACCATCGTTCGTAATTGCGTTTTCCCCATTGGTTTTGTACATCATCTTGTCCAAACCATTTGGACCAAAGGTTCGTCGAAGTATGTCTCCAAAAGCAGCGGCAGCACCAACGAGTTTCTGTGTAACCGCTACACCACTTGTTACTGAAGTGGTCGGTCGAACAATGACGACTGGCGCACGACCTGAACCATCGTCCTGTTGCGCCATGATTCACGGGCGTAACCGCTCCTCAAGAAGTCTCCTTTTCAACGTCGACGACCTTTTCTTGTTTTTTTGGAGCGTCCATGTTGCTCGTAAGCCCGACTTTGATATGCTCGACGATCTTGATCATCACTCCAAATTGAGTGCTCCGATACATCGGCTGAATCTGGCAGATCATCAAGGGATTCAATCGTAAGGCGTAAGCCTCCGAGTTGGTCCTGTAATGCTCGGACATTGTCTCCACCTCTTCCAACCAGTGTTGAGATCATGTTGCTTGGGGCGTAAACGGTGGCTGCAGTGTCGCTGGTGAATTGAACCCGAACATGAACACCTGCCCACTGACGTATTGTATGGATGAGTTGCTTCTGCGCAAGTTGCTGAAGAGGCTTCTTTTGACTTGTTTCAGTAACGGGAACAACTGCAAGTTCCGATCCAAATGCAAACATTTCGTGAGTTACTTTACCCGTTGGGAACTCAACCACTTCAATGACAGGACGGGCCAATTCTTCCTGCATTCCAGAAGGTGGTTTTACCGTCATTCTGAGTTCGAGTACCTGCTGGATTTGACCTGCTTCAACATGGAGAACAGTGTCAAGGACTTGAGAAACAAGCCCCAACTCAACCTTCCCAATCAGTCGCTGAATGGCTTCGAGAGCCGAATTTGCGTGGGTAACACCAAGCAATCCAACTCCGGCAAGTCGCACATCCGCAAAAATTTCAAAATCACGAGCGCGACGAACTTCATCGAAAATAACGAAATCGGGCCGTACTAGGAAAATGATCTCAGCTGTCTTTTCGAGATCACCTTCCAATGGAGCATATTGAGTGATTCGTTCAGCAAGTTGCAAATCCCTCGGCGCTTCCATTGTCTTTACCATCGCACCAATGTCGTCGTCAAGATATTCAGCAATGGCCTGAGCAAGTGTCGTTTTTCCTGAACCAGGTCGTCCACAAATAAAGACGCCGCGATGATGATTGGAGAGGCGCTCAACGATTTTTGGATCCAGATCATAATCACTTAGTGAGAGTTTTGCAACCGGACGAACAACGGTAATCTCGCGGGCATCTGAAAACGGGGGGCTTGCACAGGTAACCCTTAGATCACCTAATTGGAGAACTTGGCAACCCTTACGATTAATTTCCAAGAAACAATCACTCCGGTGCTGGTTCTCTTCAACGACGGTTTGGAGCGACTCTTGCAGGGACTCCAAACGCAGATTGTCCCATTCCTGGTCTTTTGTATCAAGTTCTACCAACTTGAGTTGGCCGATTGTTCCCCTCTTGACACGAGGAGGACAATCTGCCTTGAGAAAGATCGTGTGCACATCCGTCTCCAACAATTCTTCCAGTTCGGAAGGGAGTTCAGGATGCTCACCATGCTTTGCCATTATGCGAATGTCAGGACGGAGGCCTTTGACACTTCGCACAGTTATGCAGAAGGGGTACCCGGTTCGAGCATGCCGAATGTCCACCAAATGTAGGCGTTAGTGCAAATGCTTCCAATGATTGAACCAACGAGTGGGAAGTCGTAGAAGTAAATGCACCAATACGTAAGGCCTGCTGTTACTGCAACGAAGGCGAGAATGTTCAAGATGCCTCCATTTTTCATCCCACTCAATTGAATGGTTTTCTCATAACGACTTGCGCCCCAGATAATTGCAACAACGATCGAAAGAATCGAAAACGTGACCGCAGCATCAAAGACAGAATCTTGGACAAACCAAGTTGCAAAGGATGCAAGAGTAACGCCAGCAAGGAGCCAAAGCATGACACGTTCGGGGCTCATGAATGACCCAGTTGGCTTCATCTCTTCAATTCTCGTGTCCTTGAACGTCCCGAGGCGATTAATTGCAAATGAGCTTGTTCTATGCATTTAATGGTCCGAAGAATCGATCCAGTCGAGGCTGCAATAGACGTCGAATCACCATTGACAAAATCAAGTATGACCGCTTCAAGCGGAGTGTGTTTGGATTCAATGTATTCAATGGTTGATTGATTTTTCATAATTTCATACTGATTATGATGTTGCAATTGGATGAGCATCCGACCATCGCGTCCGATTACTTCCACTTCTGCAACATCGAACTCTTCGTCCCAACCGACATCGATGTAGATTTCAACTTGATTTGGATATTCCAATATCAACTCACTCGCTGTACGATTTCCATAGACTTCAGATATCCGTAACGGCGTTTGCCCATCGAGTAGAAATTCAGCCAGATCGATGCCATGAATGGCCAATGTGTCCAGGGCATGGGAGGACCCATCACTTGCTCGTTGAGATTTTTTGCGATAGTGAATGGATTGTATTGCACCGATTTGCCCTGCTCGAATTTGGAATCTCGCATCGAGAATACATGGATGAAAACGAAGTAGAAAGCCACTTTTGAGAATTTTTCCTTCTTGTATTGCGGTAGAAACGAGAGATGATGCATGGTCAAAGGTAGTAGCGAGTGGTTTCTCGAGGAAGACATCAACACCCTTGCGCAAGAACTGCCTTCCTAATTCGTAGTGGGTTGCATTAGGAGTTGCGATGATGACTGAATGAAGTTGAAATTGGTCAACAAGAGTGTTGGGGTCATCATGCAACTCAACATTTCGGCATTGAACGGATTCAAGCGCCGAGACCTCAACATCACATGCAACGATGCACTCAATATCGGCTTCATCAGCAAGACGTTGCAAGGATTGGAGGTGTTTCGAACCCCATCTACCGCAACCAATCACACCTATCCGTTGCGACATACCCCCAAGGGGCACCTTTCAGCAATTGAGGTTTGGCTTCTCGCCGTGCCTAGTATGCATAGTAAGCATAATCTGGGATCTCGAGATCAAATGTAACAACATCTGTCAATTCCATACTTGTTAGGTTGTGAACAGTGATTCCGGCGCCAGAGAATGCATAGATGAAGTCGCCCATGAATATGGTTCGGCGGATGTTTTCATTTCCGCCCCACCAGTGGTTGACATCTTCATGATTGAGGAGGGAAGAATGGTTGACTTCACCATGAACAGACATGCTCCCTGTAGCTTCATCGACACTGACAATAATGGCCTTTGAGACGTATTCATAGTGCCACTGGTAGCCCCAATCTTCGTTGTAGGACTCAACATATCGATAGGTTGAGAGTGGTACTGCGAGCATTTCCTTTGGCCCCCAGTATTGGAATGCCTTGTGTTCATACATCGCTTCAGAATAGGACCATGTCCACCGACCATTATTTGGGTCATCCACAGGAGAGAGCATCAGTGTATCAGCAACATCTGGCTGTGTCAAGTCGCTGATGTTGAAGGTGGAAAGACGTGTACTTGACCAATCAAGCCCCAACCCGTCCTCGCCAGCAGGCCCCATTCCAATGGTGAGAAGCATGTCATCGTGAAGTGGATGGATGTAGGTGGAAACCCCTGGAACTTCCAATTCTCCAAGAATTGTTGGCGTTGAAGGATCCGACAAATCGATGGTCCATAACGGGTCGATTTGCTCGAACGTGACGATATAAGCTCGATCCTCCACAAATCGAGCAGACCAAATTCGTTCATTCTCTGCAATACCGTCCAAGCGACCGTATTCAAGCAAGACTTGCTGGTCAGTTTCGGGATTAACGCCACGGACGAGGGTGATGACCGACGAAGACATCGGTTCAGGATCTTCCATCCACCATCGATTCCATTGACCAACAGTTGTTGCAACACGTAGAATTCCTTCATGCTCTGAAATACTGAATTGATTCAAAATCTGTCCATCAATACGGCCTGAGCCGGTGTAGGTTGTTGTACCGGGTACAGAGATATCGAAAGTATGAATGTTGGTCATATCATCAACATCATCTTGCCCCCAGAACCACCACCAATCCCATGCGTTTTCTGTTAGGATGAGTGCATCGGTTGAAGCGTAGACCATTGGATGATTACTGAGCAAGTGATCCGACTCGTAGGTGAAAGTTGGTGAAAACAAATCAAGAGATAGGATGTTGGTGAATCCACGACTGAAACCATCCATGGGTTTTGCAAAGTTCTCACACGCCTCGGAGCGCATGTCATGTTCGAAAATTTGACCATCGATGCGCTGGTAGATCTTTGGAACAAGATCTTCCAAATCCATGGATGAAAGAACCTCGTTATTGGTCTGGATCGTTTCATACGCAATCATTTCACGGTAGGTTCTGCGTTCTGGATCGTCCCATTTGAGATCATAGTAGGCGCTTGGCATGTTAAGCCAACTCGACAATCCGGGAATGTTCAACCACGAATGGGTGATGGCTCGAACGGAACCATCAATTTCGCGAGCATCAACATTGTACCCTTCAAGATAGAGTTCCTGGACAACTTCTGGATTTGTTCGGTCTGAAACATTGTACGTTGTGTACTTGGTCATTGAGCTAACTCGCCATTCACTGTAATCTCCGTCCCAGCGAAGATATTCATACAGTTCATCTTCAGAATCAATACTCCACGGATTGTAACTTGAGAGAACGATCAATCGGTCACCGCGCAACATCATGGAGATAGGCGAGCCTTCGATGGAAGAGTTGCTTGCAAACTCAATCTCTCCATATTCTGGAACGCTCATGATTGAGAGTGTTGAACCTTGTAAAGCATAGATGAAGTACCCATCCGTTTTGATGAAGTCCGCTTCATCAACACCTTGCTCTTGATTGTTGGTTCCACTGAAGTCCTCGCCTTGTGTTCGTGTTTCTGGTTGTGCAGAGCCTGTTGACGCCGCATCGCCATCCATGGCAGCTTCTGCAACCATATCATCCTCGAACATTCCCCAGCCGTAGTAATACTGTTCTTCGACCGCCTGCAATAACTGCGTGCGATATTCTTCCGCAATACTTGCCTTGAGATCGTATTCCATGTTCAAACAAGAGTCGAATTGAACCAAGTGTGGTTGCGAAATAGTACGACTCGTTTGGGTTCTCCAATCATCGGGCAATTCCGTGATGAGTTCATCATGTACATTTCCGACGCATCCTGCTGTGAGCATCAAGAGTACAAGCCCCATGGACGTAACAATCCTGTTGTTCATGTTCATGTGTTATGATTAACGGTTATGAACCAGTTGGTCACTTGTTCACTAGCCCTTGGACAGGATTATGTGGTGTAGGCCAAAGGACAAACCATGCCAGAAAATGTCGAAATCGAACGACGTTTTCTTGTTGATGGACGATACAATCGGCCATGGATTGCGGAATCGTCAGATAAAATTCACATCACACAATGGTATCTCGAATCAGATGCAATCAACGCCTCCGATGAAACTGGCTCACTTTCCTATGGCAACTTTCCTTTGGTTACCGGCATGGACTCGGAAGATTGTCGAGCAGTCAGTGAACATTCGAACTGGACGGTTCGTATCCGAAGATGGAACAACACCTTTTTCTTGACGCTCAAAGGCTTGCGTGTAGGGGCATCAGCAAGCGAGTACGAATGGGAATTGCCATCGGACGTCGCAGCAAAGATTGTTCAAGATTCCAACCATCCGTACATCGAGAAGAACCGATACCTTTGGAAAGGGTCGGATGGAATGCTCTGGGAAATTGATGAATTTGAAGGCAGTCTTGCAGGTTTAATCATCGCCGAGGTCGAACTGGAACGTGAAGATTCTGAGATCCGCATACCAGAATGGGCCGGAATGGAATTGACTCACCTGAAGGGTTGGTCAAATGCCTCACTCGTCAAGATGATTGGTTATGAATAACTCCGAAGGGCATCTACGATTCGATTGATTTCATCGACGGTCAAGCCATGATGAACGGGGATTGCAACCAGTTTTTGACACAGTTCTTCGGTTGTTGAAAACCGCTCTTTGGCTTGAGGATGGTCTGCATAGACAGGATGTTGGTGGCAAGGTACTGGATAGATTTGCCGGGCATCGATGTTTTGTGAGGCCATGTGCTCGATAAACGAATCAACATCGTTTGTTTGAATGCAGTACTGATGCCATGCATGTTCTGAATCTGGACGAAGTGAGGGTGCATCGAGAGCAGGAATTGAATCGATAATTTCTGTAAATATTGCAGCAGTCGAACGCCGTTTTGCAAGCCATTTGTCCAAGTGTTTCAGCTGTTCACGTCCAATGGCTGCAAAGACTTCCGACATGCGCATGTTGGTTCCAACCTCCTGCGATTGAAGCGTACCGTCTCTCCCATGATCGACGATGGATTTGATTCTCGCCCCGATATCTGGATGGGCTGATGTGATCATCCCTCCTTCACCTCCGACGGCTACATTTTTGGAAGGGAAAAACGAGAAACAGGAGACTGTACCAAGGGCTCCGGCCTTTGTTGATGCCCCATTGTGAAGAATGGTTGCTCCATGCGCTTGAGCCGCATCTTCAATCAAGGCGAGATTGTTTTCTTCACAGAACGTGATGAGTTCCACATCGTAACACTGCCCAAACAAATGAACGCCAATGACTCCTTTGGTATTCTTCGTCATTCGTCGTTTGACGTCATCGACGTCAAGACACCAATGATCTCTTTCAACTTCAGCGAAGACAGGGGTCGCTCCAGTCATTGAAACGGACGTTGCTGTTGCAATGAATGTTAGTGATGGGACAATGACTTCGTCTCCAGGGCCGATTCCAAGAAGTCGTAATGCGGCGATGAGGGCACCTGAGCCACTGTTGCAAGGGGAAGCAAACTCGACACCGCAATATCGTGCAAACTCTTCTGCAAAGGAACGTCCCTGTGGCCCCTTAACCCAACGACCAGAATCTAACGTACTAATTGCAGCCTTTCGCATCTCATCGGTCCACGATGGACGAGCCAAGGGAATACGTTCAGGCATGATTCGGCGAATGGCCCGACCTTCAAGAGCATGCGCTTTGACCCTTCTGCGCGTCGCGCACTTCAAGACCTCAAGCGCCTCTGCGGGGTTATGGTGTCTGATGAGGAGCAACCCTCTCCATCGGAATTTGCCTCACTTGTCAGCGATATCCTTGACCCAACGGTATCTGCAGGTCCGAAGAAGAAGTTCAAGCCTAAAGGGCTCTTTCTTGGTGAGCGAAGAGATTCAGGAGACCCCATCGATATTCCTTCACAAGTTCTCGCTCGTCACGCAGCAATGCTTGGTTCCACAGGTTCAGGCAAAACTGTCATGGCAAAAGCACTGATTGAGGAAGCAGCCCTTGCTGGGATACCTGCTCTCATCATTGATCCGCAAGGCGACCTCGCTCGCCTTGCACTCGGAATTGATGAATCTGAACTTCTGGAGCGAGACGGCGATGTTGATCGGAAGCGCAAGTTGATGGAAAACAGCGAGATTCGGATTTGGACACCACTTCGTAGCAAAGGGCTACCTCTTTGCATCGACCCATTTCGTGCCCCTCCTGCCGATCTCGACCCAGAAGAAGCCATCACAGCTTGGGATATGGTTGCGGCTGGATTCACGAGCCTTGCAGGGTACGACGTCGAAAAAGCACAAGGAAAAGTCGTCAAACCGTTCCTATACGAAATTCTTGTCGAGGGGACCCGTTGTGGATTGGATGTCGGTGACTTCCAATCCCTCGCTCGAGTTGTTCGGGAGCCTCACCATGAATTCACACGATTCCTCTATCCTCATTGTTTTATTGAGGATGATGAGGGAGAGAAACCCGACGTACCAAGTTGGGATGAGGTGATGTTTGAACACCGCCTTACTGATTTCGAAGAACGGTTGCCAAAGACAACTCGAAATGATTTGGCTCGACGCCTTGCAGCATTCTCAAGTGGTGTGAATCAACTCCTCTTTTCCAATGGCGTTCCAATTGACATTGATTCTTTTGTTGAGCCAGCCATTCCTGGGAAGATACCACTGAACATCGTTTACCTGAACACGATTCAAGATGAAGCTCAAAAGCAGTATTTCGTCCAAGAACTTTCACGCGAATTGTACGACTGGATGCTGACACAACAACCTGCGGATGGTGAATTGAAACTCCTCTTCTTTATGGACGAAGTCGCTCCATATCTCCCTCCACATCCTCGCAATCCACCTGCAAAAGACCTCATCAAACTCATCTTCAAACAGGCAAGAAAGTATGGTGTTGCATGTGTATTAGCAACGCAGAACGTCTCTGATGTCGATTACAAGATTCTCGCTCAAGCAAATACGACGTTCATTGGGCGATTCACACAGCCACAAGATGTTGAGAAAGTTCGCCATCTTCTCAAAGAGAGCGGAGGAGATCAAGATTTGGTTGCACAATTGCCTACACTTGGTCCAGGGCAATTCCAGATGGTTGCTCCCGATGTGGACCCTGCTCCGGTCCCCATCCAGTGTCGCTGGTTGTACACCGATCACGGCGCTCCACTTAACGAAGATCAAGTTGAGGACATTATTTCTGCAGAGATACGGGCTTGGGCAAAATCACGGTCAGCAGGACGAAAAGGACGAGGCACGGGGGCCGCGCATGCTGCCAGCAGAGGTTCAAACTGGTCCAACGGAAATGATGAGGATGAATCTGAAAGCATTGTTGAAACCGCTCGAATCCAGGCCATTGGTGGAATGACAGCAGCAAGCCGTGGCATTGTTGATGAATCAGGATTTGAGGTCCGACTGATGGGTGGTCTCTCCGTCCTCAAGGACGGAAGAGATCCTCTCTACACCATGCAAGCAGCCGTCAACAGTGCATCAGTCATCGCTCTTGCTTGGGCTTTTGTTGCTTTATTAGAAGCATGGCGGATCGGGGATATCGGTTGGCTTGGTCTTGCTTCAAGCGGGATAATTACTCTCACAGTCGGCCTCTTCATTTCACTCGAATTGATTCTTTCACACGATTTGGTGTTGCTTAGAAAACTCGCAAGGTTTGCTCGCCTGTTCCAATTGTTCCTCGTTGCATGGATTTGGACAATCTTCTCTTGGTCAACGTGGGGAACGCTCGATCTGATGGGCTTAGATCCTCTCCTCGAAGTGGTTGTTGTTTGGGTAACCATCTTCACAGGTATTGATTTCATCAATCGGTTCAGACTTGGGAAAATTCGTTGGAATGGCGGGAGTGCTTTGGATAAAGTCGTTGGATTGACAGCAATACTCACCGATTCTCAAATGTCAGAAATGCGTGCGAATTCAACGCAAATTCTTGGTGTGTTTCGATGGATTCTCCATGGGATGACCGTGATTTGGTTAACAATCCTCATTGCATTTGCAACACCGTATGAAAGCGCACCAAGCTGGCTTGATGAGGTATCAAACATTCACCTTTGGCTTGCTTCATTGTACGCTTTGGTCTTTTTTAGCGAAGGTTGGTTGCGAATGCGTAAGCGCTATGTTGAGCAATGAATGCTCATAACTACGAACGTTATCGTGGAGATATGGAAGGCCAACCGTTCATCCCCCTCGTATGGAGTGAAGTCCAACCGGATGAAATGATACATCGATCGAAGCATCTGCTTGAATTGATGGATAGTCGGCGAACAACTCGGCATTTTTCGAAAAGAAGTGTATCAAAAGAATTGATTGAGCATGCTATACTGTGTGGAGGGACCGCTCCAAGCGGGGCGCATCTTCAGCCGTGGACATTTGTTGCCATATCGTCTCAAGAATTGAAACAGAAAATTCGCGATGCAGCAGAATCTGAGGAACGGAAAACCTACGAAGAACGAATGCCTGATGCTTGGAGGGAAGTGCTTCAACCTCTTGGAACGGATGCAGTCAAAGAACATCTCACAGATGCTCCATGGGTCATTGTATTGTTTCGACAAACAAAGCGCCTACGAACAAATGGAGAATGGGGCCCTACGTACTACAGTAGCGAAAGCTGTGGTATTGCAGCTGGGATGTTTATTCACGCCATTCACAACATGGGTTTGGTAACGTTAACGCACACGCCGTCACCAATGGGATTCTTGCGAGATATTTTGGATCGGCCTGATCACGAACATGCGATGTTGGTACTTCCAGTCGGTTATCCTGCTGAAGATGCGAAGGTACCTGATTTACAACGAAAAACGTTGGAAGAGATTGCAGTGTTCTTTGAGGATTAATTACTTTCGAAGGCCACCACGAGCCCATTGCGTATCAACTTCCAATTCGGGATGGTAATTTGATCTTCGAACGGCTTGACGTTGCTGCCTCACTTCGTTTGTAGCGATGTCATCTGGATTGTTTCGTTTCTTGTGCCAACGTTGAACGAGAAGACTTACGATAACGCTTGGAATGACAAGAAGCGGCGCTAGTGAAGACTCCAGATCGAGGTACTCCATCGGAACATTGAGAATGATGCAACCCCCCACATACAATCCAATCGAAGCGAGCAGTGCAGCCACAATTGGAGGTAAGATGTGACGGAACGACATTCCAACGAAGAAGGCGATGATCGCCGTGATACCAGGAAGGAACTCTCCACGTTCTGGGTTGATTCCGTAATTCTTCAACAATTGAATACCATTTGAAATGACGATGAAGACGAACCCGGTCGCGAGCAATCGAATGGACATCGACGTAATCATGACAGCAATGATTGCGAATGCCATTGCAGAAAACAATTGGAACCGATTTAGTGTGATTGCAAGACCAAGATCAAGCACAATTGGATAGAGTGTGCTTGCAGAAAGATATCCGATGGCTGCCCCTGCTATTGCTGTGATGAGACTCAATCTACGATATCCTTGAACAAACAGATAAACGGACAAAATGATGATTGGAATCGCTGTGACATATCCTGCATCGACAATTTGTGTGATAACTGTGTCACGAATATCATCAACGTTTGGAGCATCATCTGCCATTGCACTCATGCCTCCCATATCAAATCAGAATGTGAACTTGTTGGAGGATGTGGTGCAGAGGGCAGGATTCGAACCTGCGAACCGTTACGGACTGGGACCTCATCCCAGCGCCTTTGACCAAGCTGGGCGACCCCTGCAGCAGAATGAACGGCCACACTCGCGTATATCAAAACCACGACGCGTTCAAATGACAAGAACTGTGCTGAATGCACTCAAGAGAACATTGGATTTCCCCAAGGATACACTAGTAAAAGATTGAACAGCAGGTGATTGAACCATCAGCTTCACGGATTTGGCCCATGTTGAGAACTATTGGATCTAATCCTCTCTCCTTGAGTGTTTTGAGGACGGTTGGATAACCTTCAGCAACGAGGACTTTACCGTTTTCAAACCCAATCGTGTTGCATCCATAGACTTCTTCTTCAGGCATGAGAATGACTTCACAGCCTTCCGGAAGTTCACCGAAGTCCTCTGGAGTGAGGTAACCTTCAGCGGTGAGAATGATGTTGTCCGTGGGAGTTGACGAGATCGATGTAAGGTGGAGTGCTTTCTCGGTAGGAATGTTGACAATGCGCAACTCATGTCCAAGGTGGGTCAAGAGATTGCGCAACGTCTCAATACCCTCTTCGTTTGTTCGCTCAGAAAGCCCGACAAAGAAGATGTCGCCTAGGCGAAGAATATCTCCGCCGTCCATTCGAGCATCTCCAAACATGCCGCATACTTGGAAGCCATTGAGTTGGCGCGAGAGGAAATCAGCGATAGGAGGCTGCTCAGCAACACGGGAAGGGTGGCCAGGAACTGGTAACAAGACGTGTCCATCAACGACAATGGCTTGGTCTTCAACAAAAATACAGTCGGGATGGTTGTTATCAGCAGGAAGGATGGTAACTTCTAGACCGATGTCCAAAAGCGCCTGTACATAGGCAGCATGCTGTGTTTTCGCCAATGCAATATCGGTTGGTCCAGATCCAAAATAACTGGCTATGGCTTTTGGAAAGGAATGAGGAACGGCCCTCATGAGGACACGTTGCTTCTGGTCCGTGCGGACAGTAGCCATGATTGACCGGCCAATCATCGTCATTTAATCCTTGGCGAGGTATTGAAATGCGCCAAAGACCACTGAATTCAAACATGAGTGGCAAGTCGAGTTTGCTATGCGCATTCCGATTCAAGCCGTCGGGCTCGTGTTTTTGATGATTTTAGCGCCGCTTTCGGGATGCTTTGGTGAGAACGAAACTCAATCTTTGGATGTTTCTTCGCTCTCAGTTTCCGAGGCAGATTCCCTCGAAGCTGGAATGTGGCAAACAATAACCCTCGAGGCCAGTGACGATCTTGCTGTATTCATCCCGTACTTCATTCAAGACCCGGGTTCGATGCGCGCACAAAACGGTACAGTACTGGATATTGAATCTGGTGAGAAGGTGAGCATGAACATTCTCTTCCCACCACGAAACGAAGAAATTGTGTTCTTCATTGGTGAAATTGGCCGGGTCAATTGGCCAATCAGGGAACCGGACCAATCGTGGACCTCGTGGTTGAATGACATGAGCACAGGATCCGCAGTCCAAGCAGTGGACAATCAAGATACAGGAGGCCAGTGGCCTTGGCTTATTTCTGGAAACATAACAGGTGGCGAAGCAATCCCGATGGTTATGGAAACGAGCCGCCCATTCCGAGCAGATTTGAGCGAAGAAAATGGTGTTGGTGCAAGCGATGGATGGGTCAACGGCAGAGATGTCTACGATTGGGTTGATTTCATCACAGACGATACACCATGTGCAACATGCGGCCCAGATGGCGCAGTAGGCTATCTTGACCGTTGGATTGGAAATGCAAACCCCTCTTACGAACATGCTGTTACCTACTTCGAAGGAGTAATGCTCGGTTATGGCTTAGACAGAGTCGAAGTACATCGATTCCAATCAAATACTGCTTGGTCTGTGAACATTTGTGGATACAAAGACGGTTCTGTTTACCCGAACGAATGGTTGATTTTCGGAGCCCACTTCGATATTGCCCCTCCTGTTGCATACACGCCGGGCGCTGAAATCGGCATTCCAGGCTACGGTACCCGACAAGGTGCCTACGATAACGCAGCCGGCTCCAGTATGGTTCTCACTACAGCAAGCGTTCTTGCAGATTTCGATGCACGAAGGACCATGGTTTTCTGTTTGTGGTCTTCTGAGGAAGAAGGTCTCTGGGGATCCCGCTCCTTTGCCAACGATTTGCCAGATGGAGTAACCGTGAGCAACTACCTCAATCTTGACATGGCTGGAGTAAATTATCCTGGTGATTATGCGCTTTCGGTTTACCTTGGTCCTGATGGTACCCAGGAAGCAATCGATCAGGCAGGAATGTTTCACTTAGCAGAGTGGATTGGAGGGGATGCTCTCGATCTTGGCTATGAAATGGAGCGTGGAAGAGAAGCTTGGCTTGAAGGTGGAGAAAGCCCACTATGGGGCGACATCTACGAAGATACGGTCGCGATTTACGAATCGCCTACCGCCCGGAGCGATCACGATTCGTTCCAAAACATCGGCGTTGCAACGCTTGGGTGGAATGGGCTGGTCGATGGCTATCCCTGCTACCATCGTGAATGCGACACTATGGAGACGATGATCGATTACATGGGAACAGACAACTCAACAGGAATCAACAACCTTGTTCACTCGTGGGATATTGTCACATGGTGGGCTGTTTATGCGTTCCTTCATATGGATCAAACGCCGGTTCCAAACGAGTTGTAAAATCCCATATTTTCGGATTTTAATTTTCATCACGCTTGCGAGATACAGTGGAGCGTTGCTTTCCACTCAACAGGGCAGCACCGTTTCAATTGAATCAATACTGTTCGAGTACAAGTTCAGTAGTTGTTGAAGCAATCTCGTTGTCTGCTGCCATCCACATTTTATCGAGAAGTGTACGTAGCGCCACGGTATCATCGACGTGAACCAAAGCCACTAGATCGGCTTCACCTGATACTTCGTAGATAATTTCAACACCTTCCCAACCGGTTACTTCGGATGCGAACGAACCAATTTCAACACCCGGTGAAACCTTAATTCGAATGAGGGCCGTAAGACCTATTCCACTTTCTCGAACGGTGTAGCCACGGATTGTACCATTCTCTTCCATAGCTCGGATGTGGGTACGAACTGTTCTCTCACTGGCGCCGACCTCTTTTGCAAGGTCGACAAAAGACATTCGGCCGTTCTTTCGGAGCTGGGCAAGTATTGCACGATCAATTTCTGCGACTCGGGGCATACACTTCCCTCCACATATCGGTATATCAAACCTTTTACAACCGTATTCCGTAAAGAATTTTGAATTATACGTCATTTTATGGAAAACCAAGAACAGAAAAAAAATTTTTTGGAGAAACCGGTTTGACCGGAATCGGCCCGCTGAATTCAAAGAGCGCCTTTACTTGGAATGGATGAGAGACATGTCAGATTACATTTCAGGTCTTGAAGCTCGAATGGTTTTGGACAGTCGTGGTAATCCAACTATCGAAGTCGATTGTTATGTTGATGGCCGACTATCAGGCAGGGCGATGGTGCCTTCCGGGGCTTCAACAGGTCAACACGAAGCACTAGAAATGCGAGACGGCAATCAAAGCAAATGGCTTGGTAAGGGCGTTGATACGGCCGTTGACAACGTCCGGCAATCAATTTCGGAAGTTCTCGTAGGCATGCCTGTGGATGAACAACGACTGATCGATGAAGCAATGATCGAGCTCGATGGAACACCCAACAAATCCAATCTCGGTGCAAACGCGATGCTTGGGGCGTCATTGGCGTGTCTCCACGCAGGTGCAGCGTCTCACGAACTACCTCTTTGGAAATACATTGGCGGCGTTGCTGGCGGGCAAATGCCTGTTCCAATGCTCAACATTCTCAATGGTGGCGCGCATGCTGCTTCCAATGTTGATGTTCAGGAATTCATGGTAATGCCGCACGGCTTCGACTCGTTCAAAGAAGGGTTGCGCGCCGGTGTTGAAATCTACCATCAACTCAAGCGTGAACTGAAGAACGATGGGCTTCTTGGAGGCGTAGGCGATGAAGGTGGTTTTGCACCGAATCTTGGAGCGAATGAAGATGGCTTGAAGTATATGGTTCGTGCCATTGAAGGCGCTGGTTACTCGACAGAGGATATCGGAATTGCTTTGGATGTTGCAGCCACAGAATTTGAAAAATCCGACGGCTATCATATGGATGGTAAGGTACTCTCCTCAGATCAGATGGTCGATATGTACAGTGAGTGGTTGGATGCATACCCAATATTGTCCATTGAGGATGGCCTGGGTGAAAACGACTGGACTGGCTGGACTGCGATGACGAAGCAAGAAGGCCACAGAGTCCAAATTGTTGGGGACGATCTTTTCGTTACTCAATCCGAACGATTGGCTCAAGGAATTGACATCGGAGCAGCCAATGCAATGCTGGTGAAAGTTAACCAGGTCGGAACGGTGACTGAAACACTCGAAGCGATGGATCTTGCAACATCAAACGGTTACCGAAATGTCGTCTCCCATCGAAGCGGCGAAACAGAAGATACAACCATTGCAGATCTTGCTGTTGGGACGCGTGCAGGACAAATCAAAACTGGGGCCCCCGCACGTTCCGATAGAGTGTCAAAATACAACCAATTACTCCGGATTTCGGAAGATGTGGAAGATTATCGTTCCCCTTTCTAACATTTGTGAACCCATACACTGGGTTATAAAGGAGGTTTCCCGCATAATGCCATGCGCAAATCAATCGTGTATACCTTCGTAGCCTGCCTTCTAATTGCCGCAATGCCGCACTCAGTCACTGCCGATGCATCAAAAGATATTCCAGCCAATGCCGCTGAAACTGGAGTCCATGACTCACTCGTTGCTGCACTAACGCAAGCAAATCTTGTGGCAACTCTTCAAGGCGATGGGCCCTTCACGGTCTTTGCACCAACCGACCAAGCCTTCATTGATGCCGGCATCGACCTTTCAACATTTGACACACCTGAAGAAAATGAGACTCTTGCAGACATTCTGCTCTATCACGTTCTTTCTGGTAACGTCAACTCCTCTCAAGTCACTGATGGACTCTCAGTCGTTATGGCGAACGGCGACAAAGCCTCGTTCACTGTCAGCAACGACAGTGTGATGATCGGTGACGCAACCGTTACAACAGCAGACGTAGAAGCTAGCAACGGCATCATCCACGTTATCGACAAAGTTCTCATGCCACCACCGGGTGACATTTGTTACAATGTCATCTCCCACACAATCATTCCAGGAGCAACAAACCTGATCTGCAACTCTCACATGTTCGTGGAAAATTACACCATGGGCGGTCAAACCATCACTGGATGCTACAACACCGTAACCCATCAAGTTAGCAACATCAGCGCTGCAGAATGTGGTGCGTACATGTGGACTCCAGCGGTTAACATCGCTATGACCGCTCAAGCAACAACCATCCACACAGCACTCGTTGCTGCTCTCGGTGTAGCAGATCTTGTCACAACCCTAAGTGGGGATACAGATTACACAGTCTTCGCCCCTAGTGACGACGCATTCGCAGCGGCCGGTATCGACCTAGACGCCTTCGACACCGACGAAGAGATTGCAGTTCTTGCTGATATCCTCCTCTACCACGTAGTCGCAGGCACCACCCTCTCCACAGATTTGGCTGCTGGTGCAAACATCGTAACGGCAGCAAATGGTGATGAGTTGACAATCACCGTCTCTGATACTGGCGTTGCCGTTGGAGCAGATGGCGCAACAGTCACACTCGCAGACGTTCCAGCGTCTAACGGCGTAATTCACGTCATAGACATGGTTCTGACACCTCCTGCAGACGATCCATTCGCAGGAATTGACTGCGCAGCAACCATTGGCCTCACTTCTGATGGATACGGATTCACACCTTCTTCCGTCAGCATCGACGTCGGAGAAACCGTATGTTGGTCATGGACCGACTCCGCAATGGCACACAATGTCAAGCAGGTTGACGGATTCCAATCCAGCACATACGTCGACGGGGGAGTAACCTCCGGTGCGCCTGCAGCCACGGTAGCATTCCACCACACATTCACAGAGAACCAGACGTTCTACTACGCATGTGAACCCCATATCTCAATGAAGATGCACGGTGAAATCATTGTTGGTGATGGAGGAGTTGACCCTGCCTCAGATACGAAAGAATCTGAAGACGCTCCCGGATTCATTGCATCGACAATGGCTGTAGCAATCCTCGGCGCAGTCCTTTTTATGGGCCGCCGTCGAAGCCTCTGATGACGTGATACGTTGAACTACAAGCGTTTGGTGGTGGCCACCGCCTTGGTGGCCACCATCGTCCTTGCTGCTTGGGCCTATCAGGTGGTGTCCTACGAATCACCGCTTGGTACTGACAATGTCGTGGTTGTCGATCGAAGCTCTACTTCAAATGGTTCGAATGATGTTCTAGCGACACTCTCCTTCCAAGATGGAGCGGAAGATCTCGACTGGGCATCGATGCTGATTGAGATTGAAGCGAATGATCAATCCTACACCTGTTCATTTGGGAGTCAATCGGTCGATGCGGATGAAAGCGGGAAAGTAATCTCACGGTTGTCATCTGATGGTGTAACGTTCTCCACCACCATCGATGCAACCTCTGAGGAAACCTTCACGTACATTTCAGTACCAATGCAAAAAGAGGCTAATGAATCGATGTACACCATCCGAGCATCGAAGACGGATGTGTTCCTTAGTGAAGGAGTGAAATGGATGTTCGTGTCAGATACTGCCTTCCAGGATGTAACTTCGGTCAATGAATCCGAGATGTCAAATTCGACGACCGACCGCCTTGAATGGTACACATACGACCTTGCAGCACACAGAATTACACCAAATCAAGGGACCTACGTTCTCTTACAGGGGGGTATTTTCTACAAGATGCAATTCTTGAGTTACTATAACGAAAATGATGAGAGTAGATACATTTCAATGCTCACATCCGCAATCGCTTCAGAAGAACATCCGGCTTTACAGGATCCAACCTTGGTCATACCATCGCCCTGTTTGATCGAAACATCAGGGGGTTCGGTTCAATGGAATGCATCAGAATCCATTTCACTACGTGAACAAAATGCGAACATCTGTGGAGAAAACTGCGCTATGGACATTAAAATCACATACGAAATGATTGCAGTGAAAACTGAAAATACCGAATGATTCGAGCAACCTTCGGAGATAGTATGCTGCGTCACGTCCCGCCCATTGCGTCTGTGCTGGTACTCCTCCTCGTTGCGCGACAGATTTACCCTTATTCATCGTTCAATTCACCATCGGTGGATGCTGGGTTTGAGATTGAGGTCGTTGCCACAAATCTCGGAGGCCCAACATGTTTGGAGTGGTTTGATGAATCAACCCTCATTGTCTGCGATCGAGATGGTGGGCAAATTTATACTCTGGACATGAACATGAGCAAAACCGTTCTTGTAAGTGGCTTAGACCGACCTCACGACGTTGCAATTACTGCTTCGAATCTCTTTGTGAGTGAGGCGGGAGAACTTAGCAGATTCGCTCACGACGGGCAATTAGGCCAAATAGGTAACAAGACAGTTCTCATTTCAAACGTTCCCACTGGAAACCATCAAACAAATGCCATCAATCTCCTTCCTAATGGCACACTTATCTGGCATAGTGGTTCGACATGCAACATCTGTGTTGAAGATGATGAACGCAATGGAGCTCTGCTTTGGGTCAACGGATCAACGGGCGAACATGGTATTCTCGCAAGTGGCGTTCGGAACTCATTCGACGGCGTTTGGGTGCCCAACATCGGATATGTCTTCACCGACAATGGACGCGATTGGGAAGGAGACCACCCAGATGAAGAACTCAATCTCTTATCGGAAGGAGGCGATTATGGGTGGCCAGATGATGACCCTTCAAACCCAGTTCCAGCGGGAAGTATTGCTCCAATCGCATCATGGACGCCTCACACCTCAATGAACGGTGTGGCACTTCGACCATCAAATTCAACCTTGCCTGGTGGAAATTCCACAATATACGCAACAGTATATGGCTCTTGGAACACCATTCTTCCCCAAGGCCACGAAATTGTCCGAATCGACCTGAATTCAACAGGTGATACAGTTGTTGGAACGACCTCGGTCTTTGCAGAAGATGTGGGGACGCCTCTTCCAATCACATTCCATCCAAATGGCGATCTCTACTTTGCAGTGTTCGGTTCAAATGGAAAACTGTACAAGATTAGCGCCTCAACATGAACTGCATAACATAATATGCAAATCACATAATGGTTGCAATCCATTGCTCTAATCGACGAATTCCTTCGTGTATATTCTCAAGAGAAGTGGCGTATGAAAGGCGAATCAGACCCTCTCCCCCTTGCATGAGTGAGCCTGGGATCAGCTGAACACGTGCTTCTTCTAGAGCACGATCTGCGAATTCAATATCGGTCATTCCCGTTTCTGTGATGTCAGCGAGAATGTAAAACGCCCCTTCGGGTTCGGGGGCATTGATTCCTGGTATACTGTTGAGGCCAGCGTTCATAATCATTCGACGATCGGCAAATGAATCAGCCATTTCTTGTGTTTCTTCCTCCAATCCAAGTGCTACTTCACCAGCATGCATGAGGAAAGTAGGAATGTGTGTAGCGGCCGAAGTTTGACAGGTTTTGACTGCCTCCATAAAATCTGCTGGCCCAGTAATCCAGCCCATACGCCATCCTGTCATCGCCCATCCCTTTGACCATCCTCCAATGGTAATTGTTCGGTTTTTTCCTCCAGTGTGGTTGATTGGTGAAGTGTAAGCGTAATCTGTCCAGACAAGCGTTGAATAGATCATGTCATCAATAATCCACAAGTCATGTTTTTCCGCAAATGAAGCTATTTTTTCAATCTCTTTAGGAGTGTAAACTGCTCCAGTAGGATTGTTTGGGGAATTCAACATGATCGCCTTCGTACGTTCAGTTACGCTTGCTTCAAGCGCTTCGAAATCAGGGTGGTACGATGGACGAGATACCGGCACGTGAACCGGAACTCCTCCAAAAATTCGAATCATTCCGTCGTAAGAGGGCCATGCAGGCGCCAAGAGAAGCACTTCATCTCCCGGAGTTATGGTTGTCATCAAAGCATAGAGCAAAGCCTGCTTACAACCAGGTGTAACAACAACATCCTCGGGGTCCGAATCGATGTTCAATGTCTTCAAGTGTTTTGAAACGGCATCACAAAGTGAAACACTGCCTTGAGAACGGGTGTAGGTAGTCTCTCCACGTTGTAACGCATCAATTGCAGATTGAACAACAGTTTTGGGAGTATCAAAATCTGGTTGGCCAACTGTGAATCGAATTACATCAGGAGATGGCGGTGCAAGATAAGCAGCAAAGCCACGACCGATATGTGAAAAAGCGGGACTAATTTCAGGCATTCTTCCACCGGTATGTATCCTCGCGAATCCACGATTCCTCTTCAAGACTTTCCAACAGTTTGAGGTTTGGTTTGATTTTTGGAGCACGGACTGGGATTTGAACCCAGGTAAGAGGATTTGCAATCCCCGGCATGGCCAAGCTTTGCTATCCGTGCGGTAAACTTACGACCAACATGTTGTATTTCAACGCGTCTCATAATCAGCCTTATGATAAACAGGGTGCAGCGTGAACCATGCTTCACTTGGCAGGGCCAGAATGGGAGCCAACAGACGCATACTACGATTGCAGATATGCAATCCTTCGCGAACCATTGGGGTTCGAGCGCGGGGCCGAAATTTTACAAGATGATGACGAAGCAATACACGCCTACATCCAACTTGACGACATTGTTGTAGCAGTTGGCCGTAGCCACCTTATTGCAGAGACGAGCGATGGATCGCAGTCTGACTTTCCAGGACGATCGGGCCCGAAGACTCCGCCCTTCTCTCCACTCAACTCTACGCGTAGGCCAGCGATCCAAATACGGCAAATGGGAACACTTGACTCGCACCGTCGGCAGGGATTTGCAGCCGATGTACTCGGTGCATTGGAGCAAGCCTCTGTCAAGAAATTCAACGCAGTATGCGGCTTTCTGCAAGCTCGAGAGGGTGCTATCTCGTTCTATCAATCTCAAGGCTGGGTACTCATCGACGAACCGTATTCAATACCAAACGTGGGGCCCCATCGTTCAATGATGAAACAATTCTAACGATTGAACCTTTACAAACGGTGGACTGCATCTAATATTGATGGGTGAGTCCGATGAAGCAAAAGATAGAAAGAAACAAGAACGATTCTTATTATATGAAAAAGAAGGAGGTACAACAGATGGAAATGAATGCTGAGTCCCTTTCCACGAAAAAAAAGAACGAACGCTTCCTTGAAGCGCTCAAGACTTTGAGCGATCAAGACCCCGAATCCTTCTCAGAAATTGCTCCAGAACTTCTTCAACGTTGTGCGTATTATTGGAGGGGGTCTGATCCTTTTTTCTCAACCAAATTAAACTCATGGCTTTCCTATGATATGATGTGGAAGCCATTTGGAGAAATAATTCCAGATGATGCAAATTTTTCAAAGCGCATAGAATCCGATGCATTTGACATAAAAATGTACAGTGGCTCTACAAAAGACCTCCTCGAATCGCTACAAACCCGATTTCCAGATGATTTTAATCAGTGGGATGCGTCAATTCGAAATCAATTCATTATCCTCGGGATGATTGCTATGGGTCGAGAAAAGGGAGAATATCAAGGAGCACTCGTTCACAGGCTTGGCCTGGGTTCAGGTGATGTTCGAATCAAAGGATCGAACGTCATCCGTGCAGCGAAAATTGCCCTCGCACGATTGGCCAAAGATAACGGGGCCGACCTCTTTTCACAGGCATCTGGGCACGGTGTCGAACGTGTTCACAGGATCTCCAGTGCGAAACTTGCTGAAACTATCGAACGGTTTGTTCTCTCTCATTCTGCATCTGTCCTCCTCCCGCCTCCACGTAGTCTCTGACGTCCCAAAGCGTTGGTTTCATATAGTCTCGGGCTTTTGTTCATGACAGAGGGAACGTTGGGTTCCCTAAGAAAACCCCCGTGAAAAGCGATGAATTTGGAGGAAAAAGTCAACCAACGTAACAGAACAATTTCGATGCACAGCGCCTCAATGAAGAGGCGTAAGCAAAAGCCCGATGTTGTTCGAAACCTCCGCCTTTCAACACGAGCAGAGCGCATGCTTTGCACCTCTCCCGAGATTGAATGTATCAGTTCAGGTACCTTTGGTTCGGAAAGAGAGAACAGTGGGTTCTCTGTGTAAACACAACAAAATAAATTGGAAGTGAAAAAAAATGAACACGAATACGAAGACAAAGACAATGAGCATGCTTTTGGCTTTCCTTCTCGCTCTATCAGCAGCCTCTGCTGTAAGCGGTGACGGATCTGACCCTCTGGACCCCAACGACGGTGGTGCAGATTGGGACGGCGATGGTCTAACCAACGCTGAAGAACAAGCTGAAGGTACAAACATGAACAACGCGGACAGCGATGGCGATGGTCTGCCTGATGGATGGGAGGTTGCCAATGGCCTCAACCCAACCAACGGCGGTGACGGCAATGCGGACTCTGACAACGATGGTCTAACCAACGCACAAGAGTACCAAATGGGTACAAACCCAAACAATGCTGACACCGACGGCGACGGCAAGGCCGACAACGTCGATTCGTTCCCAACCGATCCGAACGATGGTGAGTACTCCGACTCCGACGGTGACGGTATCCCAGACGCATACGACCCAGACTTCCAGGAGTCACAGGCGGGCGCTGGTGATGGCGGCACTGAAGGCGGTGGCGAATCCAGCGATCAAGGACAAGGTCAGGGACAAGGTCAAGGACAAGGTCAAGGACAAGGTCAAGGACAAGGTCAGGGACAAGGTCAAGGACAAGGTCAGGGACAAGGTCAGGGACAAGGTCAAGG
>Ga0255759_10001204_pt1 | contig 23274 bp, 16 predicted proteins | sample 101ome_20_FD_179959 | JGI IMG/M metagenome (GOLD analysis project Ga0255759, IMG submission 179959) | Coastal salt marsh microbial communities from the Groves Creek Marsh, Skidaway Island, Georgia - 101404AT metaG (version 2) | ecosystem: Environmental > Aquatic > Marine > Intertidal zone >...
GGTAGAGCGCAAATTGGTAAAGGAATGTGGCCAATGCCTGATGAAATGCTTGGAATGTATAATACAAAAACTATGCATCCCAAAGCTGGAGCTAATTGTGCATGGGTGCCTTCTCCAACTGCGGCAACCCTCCATGCAATCCATTATCATCAAATTTTAGTAAGTGATGAACAAGAGTTAATTATGAATAGAGAAAAAGCTAGTCTTGATGCTATTTTAGATATACCTGTTCATAAAAATCCTTCAGATATATCATCTCAAGAGATTCAAGCAGAACTCGAAAATAATTGTCAGGGTATTTTAGGTTATGTTGTCAGATGGGTTGATCAAGGTGTTGGATGCTCAAAAGTGCCCGATATTAATAATGTTGGATTAATGGAAGATAGGGCTACATGTAGAATATCAAGTCAGCATATAGCTAATTGGCTCCATCATAATTTAGTCACCAATGATGAGGTTGTATCTTCAATGAAAAAAATGGCACTTGTTGTAGATGAACAAAATGCTTTAGACCCTTTATACCAACCTATGGGGCCTTCATATTCTGGATTAGCATTTAAAGCAGCATGTAATCTTGCTATTGAGGGCAGAATTCAGCCAAGCGGTTACACTGAGCCAATTCTTCACCGAACTAGATTGAAATCTAAGTCATAATATGAAGGCATATTGGGTAGTAAGAGGCAATATCTTAAAACCTGAAGAGTATGCTAAATATATTAAGCTAGCAGGACCGGTAATAAATAAATTCAAAGGAAAATTTATTGTTAGGGGTGGCAAACAAATAGAAGTTGAAGGTGAAGGTTATCAACGAACCGTCGTTATTGAGTTTAATTCGTTCGAAGAGGCTCAACTTTGCTACAACTCTGATGAATATCAAGAAGCATTAATTTTTGTGAAATCCTCTGCAAAAAGATTGGTAACAATCGTTGAGGGTACTCATTAGTAAAACTTATGCATAAAACTTATTTAATTCTTCTTTTAACTGTATCTGGCTTTTTATTAAGTGAGTATAAAAATACTAATGGAGTTGCTTCTGAAAAATCATTTGCAGATATGTTGAAATGGATTAGATCAGATATAGAACCAGAGATTAGTAAAATTGAACTCTCATCAGAATGGCAAAAATTAAATTTGTCACAAGATGATAATTATGCTGTCTGGATTGGTCACTCTACTTTTTTAATCAAAAAAAATGGCGTAACAATTCTTACAGATCCTATTTTTTCTGAGAGAGCATCGCCATTTAAAAACATTGGACCAAAAAGATTAATACCGCCAGCTATTGCACTTGATGTTATACCTCGCATTGATGTGGTTACTATTAGTCATAATCATTATGACCATTTAGATATAAATTCCTTAAAAAAGATTTCAAAAAAACATCCCAACGCAATTTTTTTAGTGCCTGCAGGTGATGATAGGTTATTGCGAAGAAAAAAAATTAATAATGTTTACAGCTTTAGTTGGTGGGAATCATTTGATTCCTTAGGTTTTAAATTTACATTTACTCCTGTGCAGCATTGGTCTAAAAGGTCGTTATTTGATAGAAACAAAAGCTTATGGGGAGGCTGGTTTATAGAACATAAAGACTATTCTTTTTATCATGCCGGTGATACTGGTTATTCCAAAGACTTTATTGAGACTAAATTAAAACTGGGTTCTCCAAAGTACGCATTTATTCCCATTGGCGCCTATGATCCTGAATGGTTTATGGCAGAAAGCCATGTTAATCCAGAAGATGCAGTTCAGATAATGTTAGATCTAGATGCAGAAAAGGGGTTTGGTATGCATTGGGCTACTTTCACATTAACAGATGAAGATACTATTGAACCAAAAATCAGACTTGAGAATGCGGTTAAAAATAACAGTGAAATAGACTTTATATCACTGGTACCTGGTGAGGTTGTTAATCTAGAATAAATAATAATTTACTTCAAAATTATTGTTAGGTAATATGTTGAATCTTTGGGGCTATAGCTCAGCTGGGAGAGCGCTTGAATGGCATTCAAGAGGTCCGCGGTTCGATCCCGCGTAGCTCCACCACCTTAATGATACAAATCTGATAAAACCGTGGACACGTTATGGACACGTTATATGTATTTTTATGATATGATTTTTTTGTAAGCATTTTATTATGAAATTAAAGTATTCCATTTCAATCTTCTCAATTTTAATTCTTGTCTCTTGTGGTGGAGGCGGCGGAGGCGGTGGAAGTACCCCAACAACCCCAACAACCCCAGCTCCAACAGTTAATTTATCAGCTGATCCTACCTCAGTTCTTTTAGAAAGTACTTCAACCCTTACTTGGTCATCAACAAATGCTACGTCTTGTTCAGCAACTTGGACTTCTCAAACTGGTACTTCTGGTTCAGAAGCAGTAACTATTACTACAGTTGGTAGTAATAGCTTTTCTATTACTTGTACCGGTGCCGGCGGCTCAGGGTCTGCATCAGCAACCGTTGAAGGGTATAGAGAAACTGATGGGGTGGTAGTAGATGGTTATATTTCAGGAGCAGAAGTCTGTATTGATGAAGATGATAGTTGGACCTGTGACTCAAATGAAAATACAACCACTTCAGATAATGAAGGTAAATTTACTATTAAGTATGCCAACGGTAATTTAGTTTCAATCGGTGGAACTGATTTAGACTCCCAAACACTTTTAGATAATCTTTTAATCACTCACAAACTTACTGGCCATTCAGACTTTAAAGCTGTTACTCCAGTGACATCTATCGCTGCTTTTATGGAAGATGCTTCATTGGTTAATGCTGCATTGGGTATAGATTCATCCATTGATGTCTTTACTTTTGATCCTGTTGCTAACAAAGGCGATGGCGGGATCAATGACTACTTATATGAGAAGGGTAATCAGTTAACGGTTCTTGCTTACGCACTGCAAAATATTACTAATAATTTAAATACAACCACAGAAACAACCCAGGACTATTTCAAAGCAATTACTGAAGAAATAGAAAAAGAATATACAGAAACCGAAACTAAAGTAGACATTGAAACCGAAGCTTTTGTTACTAAAGCATTGGACAATGTAATAGCAGCAAAATCAGTTAGTATTGATCAAACAGCTAAAGCAAATGTTACTAAAGCACTTTCAGGAATGCTGCCAATTATTCAAGTTAAATCATCTGATGATTTGACCACAGGTATTATTCGTTTTGCAGTTTCAACCTTACAAACCGATATCCAGGCTATTGCTAATGGAACTGCAGCTGCTGAGACTGTTACTAGTCACACCGAAGATCTTCTCAATTACATAGCAGAAGATCAAAGCATAGATTCAGGCGAAATAGCACCTGATATAAATGCTATAACCGATAACGTAACGACATCTGAGGATACTGAAGTAGAAATCAACGTGCTGTTAAACGACTCTTATGTTACTTCATCACCATTCTCATTATCAGTAACTAATGGCACTAACGGATCAACATCAGTATCTAATAACCTAATAACTTATACTCCAGATGCTGACTATAATGGCAATGATTCTTTTTCATACACTCTTATTCAAGGAAATAAAACTTCAAGCGCTGATGTAACCATAACTATTGAAGCGGTCAATGATGCTCCATCTATTAACATAGCACCAACCATTCAAGTTGAAGAAAATCAAACGGCAGTTACAACTGTTTCAGTTTCAGATGTAGATGAAGATGAATTAACGCTGACATTAGGTGGTACAGATGCCGACAGCTTTAATTTATCTGATGAAAATGTTTTAACTTTTAAAGAAGCTCCAGATTATGAAACTAAAGATTCATATGCCATAACTCTATCGTTAACAGATGGTACTGAGACAGTTACTAAGGATGTTTCTATAGTTGTCTTAGACATTAATTATGTATTTTCAGGAAAAGTAATTGATGGATATATTGATGGAGCTGAAATTTTCATTGATCAAAATTTCAATTTTACAAAAGATGATGGTGAGTTTTCTGCAACTTCAGATTCAGATGGCGCATTTAACATAGATATTAATGATGAAAGCCTTGCTGCTTGTTTGCAAAAAAGACCGATAATAGCCGAAGTTCCTGTTGGTGCAATTGATTCGTCCCTTGGTCAAGTTTCAAATGCATATCAGATGATTCTTCCTTCAATAGAAGATTCAATTAATGCAAATGCTGCAATATACATTACTCCATTTACCAGTTTACTTAGTGATGCTGTTATTCAAGGTATTAATGCATCAAATATTGTTGATGAAATTGATGCATCAGAGGGTTGCGGCGATCTTGCTAACTCTGTTGCATTAAATATTTCTAATGAGTTACAACAGATAACGAATTCTATTGAATCTAGTCTAGACATATCGTTTGAAGATTTGCTAATAGACTTCATTGAAGAAAATTCAAGCTCAAGCATTACAGAGACATCTGCGCAAAAACTTGCAGCATTTTTTCCTTACTTCAAAGAACTTTCAGATGAGTTTGATTCAGAGCTTTCAGATATTCATGGCGAAGTAATTAATACAAAAGTAATTATTGAAGAGAATGCCATTAATTCAATTCTTTCCACAAGTGATATTGAAGAAATACCTTTAAGTTTTAATGCCATATATGAAACTGATCCGAATGAACTTGGATGGTTCATTCAAGAAAAAATCATAGCCAATGGCGCTAAAGTAAATAGTGATGGGCAAATAAAACATTACACATGCTTTACTAATTCTGAGAACTGTATAACGGATACAAGAAATCTTGATGCCTTGAGAAATGCATCAAAAAGATATACCAGAACGAGTACGTTTTTAAATAATAGTTATGATCCAGAAAATTATAACTATCAGCTAGTTATTGAAGATGAGCAGAGAGTAGATTTTGATATAAATGGAAATCCTAAAGACAGAGTTTGTATTTATCAGAACTGGTTATACCTAACCCCAGTAAATACTAGAGAAAATTTTGTAACCAATGATAGGTATAATACTGGAGCTTCTGATGGATCTAATGATAATGATGATTGTTCAAGTGTATTATCAAACAAAAATGAAGCCTTATTTGTTGCTTTGGTAGATAAATACAATGACGGTGTTGATTTTGAAGAAATAGATATAAGAATCACTAATCCGATATATCAAAACTCAACTTTCTTTGAAAATAAGGTCAACAACATATATAAAAATAGAAACAGTCTTGACCTAGATCCTTTAATACAAGAAATAGCTGCTGTTCCTAGAACCTTTAAGGATATTGAAAACTTAAGAGCAAAATTAACAGAATCCTCAACAGATCAAATCTCAATATTTTGGACAAAAAGAAATGCTGATGGTCAGCAACTTGAGTCAGCAAAAATAGATATCAAATATGATAAGAATAACGACTACTTTGAATATGGAACACACGAGAACTCATCAAGTGGGTCAGAGTACACCATTGTTTCTAGCGCCGAAGGCCAACAGGCAATAAATGAAATTGTTGAAATACTTTATTCAAATTCAAATGTATTTAATTCAGCTGATTATTTAAGTTATGCTCCGATTATTACTTCAGAACCAGTCTTTACTGTAGATGAAAATGAAACAGATATAGGAACAGTTACAGCTGAAGATGGAGATGGTGATGAAATAACTTTCACTATTTCAGGCAATGAAATATCAATAAATAATGAGGGCGCATTAACATTTAATACAGCACCTGACTATGAGACTAAGACATCTTATACAGCAACGGTAACTGCTAGTGACGGTACTAACTCAACGACTCAAGACATTACCGTTAATGTGACTAATGTAAATGACAATAGTCCAAGCTTTACTTCAGAAGCTACCTTTAGTGCTGCAGAAAACCAAACTGCTATCGGAACTGTAACAGCCACAGATGTTGATGGAGATGATGTTACCTTCACTGTTTCTGGATCTGAATTAGCCATTACTTCAGCTGGAGTTTTAACCTTTACCTCAGCACCTGACTATGAAACAAAATCTAGTTATACAGCAACGGTAACTGCTAGTGACGGTACTAACTCAACGACTCAAGACATTACTGTTAATGTCACAGATGTGAATGAAGCACCTGCATTCACATCATCGGCAACCTTTAGTGCTGATGAAAATCAAACTGCAATAGGTTCAGTTAGTGTCACGGATCCTGAGAATGCAACCTTGAGTTATTCCTTAAGTGGAACTGATGCTAGTTCATTGGCTGTATCAAGCTCTGGAGTATTAAGCTTTGGATCAGCTCCAAACTATGAATCCAAGAACTCATACTCTGCAACAGTTGCTGTAAGCGATGGAGTTAATTCAACAACTCAAGACGTAACTATAAGTGTGACTGATGTTAATGATGCTCCAGTTGCTACTGCTGCAAGTTACTATATGAATCTTAAACCACAAGATCAAACATCGGGATCTTTAACTTTAGCCGGAACAGATGAAGATGGTGATACGTTAACGTATTCTATTGTAAGCAATGGTAGCTATGGAACAGCATCACTGAGCGGAACAACGGTAACCTATCAAACGGCTGCTAGTACTCAATCCGCACAAACTGAAAGCTTTACCTTTAAGGTAAATGATGGAACTGTTGACTCATCAGCTGCAACTATATCCATAGACCTAAGAACAGATCCTTTATATCAATATCAATGGCATCTGAATAATACTGGCCAAACTAACTTTGCAACCGATGGCGGAACTTCAGGTGTTGATTTGAATGTTGATACTGTTATAGCTGACGGGATAACTGGGGATGGAGTAAAAATTGCTATCGTAGATGACGGCTTGGAGATTGCTCATGAAGACCTTGCAGCTAATGTAATAAGCGGCTCTTGGGATTTTGCAAATTCTGATTCGGATCCAACTCTTCCTAGTCCATGTGAAGATGAAAGCGATTGTGGAGGCCATGGAACCAGTATTGGAGGAATAATTGCAGCTGAGGGTTGGAATAACAAAGGAGTAAGAGGAATTGCCCCTGAAGCTTCAATATTTGGTGCAAATCTTCTTGCTAATGGAGCAGGGTCTGTGGAAGCTGCAGCATTGGGAGTTAATTATCCCGGAGGTGTTACAGCAGACATATATAACATGAGTTATGGCAGGGGCTTTGAAACAACTTATTCACTCCAAAACTTTATGAACTCAACCACTGAACAAAAATTTATCAATGGAGTAACAAACTTAAGAGATGGAAAAGGAGCTTTATATATTCATGCTGCAGGAAATGAATATGATATTAACTCAAATTCTCTTTGCGGAACTGGACAACCCCTAAGCTGTGCTGAATCAACTTTAGATCAGAGATCTCAATCACCATATGTAATATCAGTTGGCGCATTAGATGCCAATGGTGTAAAAACGTCTTACTCAACCCCAGGATCAGCCACTTGGGTTACGGGTTTTGGCGGAGAGTATGGATATGATTCAACTCTTTATGATGCACCTGGAACTTTAGATGATACTGCAATCATGACCATTGATCGATCTAGTTGTAGTCTGGGATATTCAAGAACAGGTGACTCATCCGCTTATGGACAAAATAGATTTAACCTTGCTGGCTTTAATTTTACCGAACAAACAACCCTTAACCCTAACTGTAATTATAACAGTCACTTTAATGGTACATCCGCTGCAGCTCCTACAGTTGCAGGAGTAATTGCTTTAATGCTTGAAGCAAATTCAGATCTCACTTGGAGAGATGTTAAGCATATCCTTGCTACTACTTCTGTAAAAGTTGATGCATCTAAGAGTTATACTTTAAATGGAGTTACGATCTATTCATGGGTAGAAAATAATGCTGGCCATGAGTTTCATAATTGGTATGGTTTTGGCAAGGTTGATGCAGCTGCTGCTGTATCTGCTGCTCAATCTTATTCTGCTGGTAGCCTAGGTAGCTTTGTTGATACTGGATATGTAGGATCTGGCGAAATAAGTGCTGCAATACCTGATGAAGTTGGCTCAACTATATCTTTGACTGTAAATGCGCCTGCAGGCTCTAACGGTGTTGTCGAATACGTTAAAGTATATTTACAATTTAGTCATGCGGATCAAACAACAATGGGATTTAGACTTCAATCTCCCGATGGAACCGTTCATAATATCGTGCAACCAGGTACAAATATCGATGATCCATCTGGGGTTTTATTTGAAGTCGGTGTTGCTGGTTTTTATGGAGAAAGCATGGGAGGTTCATGGACTTTAATTGCTGATGATCATACAACAGGGACATCAGGAAATTTAATTCAATGGGGTATAAAAGTTTATGGAAATTAGATCTATTAAGTATTTGATTGGTTCACTATTTTTTTCACTTCAAATCTATGGCTTAGATGACTCGAGCAATTTCAAAACCTTTTATGTAGTTGAAGAAAATCAAGTCGTTACTTCGCTAAGTATTGATAATAAAAGCCCCCTTAAAAGTGTTGTCTTAGACTTTAATCAAATTTTAAGCAAATCTAATGAAGTCGTTAACACATTAGATATCGTTGCTTCTAATTTCAGCGGATTAAATAAGAATGATAATAGAGAGTTGTTTTTGCAGCCAGGTGAATATATTCGGATCAAAGAGAGAGGATCAATTATATTACTATCTGATGGATCTTTTTTTGTGCAGTTTAAGGAAATGCCAATTTTTGAAGAATTTGCACTTTTAAATGATCTAATTTTTATTACTGATTTATCCGACATCAATATGGGCGTTTTCAAAGTTGAGAATATTTATGAACTTCAATCTAAATTAGAGACACTTAGAGAAGATGAAAATATTCTTATGCTTGAACTTAATACCATTGACCCATCAATCACTCCTAAATAAATTAATTAAATTCAAATCCTGGCGTGTCTCTCTTGAAAGCAGCTATTTGATCTAACATATCCATAGCACTTCTAAAGGCTTCATTATCATCTTCATCAGTTTCAACTACTTCAGGTAAGTTTTTATAACAAGCAATAATAGTTTGAGTAAGATTGAATAAACCTCTTGGATTAATACTTTCATTATTTAAACAATTTATCGCCTTATCTAATATCAATGAAAGACCTTGAGTAGCCTTGTTATGAATCATCTCAATATCATTAACTATGTCATGCTTTCTAGCTTTTTTAATTTCTTCACTTAATTCAGCCCTAAAAGCTATGCGCTGATCTTTCCATTGTTCTTTAGAAGAGTGCCTGTAAACAGTAGATGCTGCTAACTCATATTCTTTGATAAGGTTATCCAGTGATCTAAAGCTTCTTCTACCGTCTTTATGAATACTGCCATAGATGTATTCATACTTAAGATTATCTAGGTTAGAACTATTCTTCAAAGACATAATCTAATTGCTTGAAGTAGGGGATAAGCTGGTTCCAGTTTTGGACCAATAGCTCCACCATTTCATTATGAATTAATTTTTAAATCCGTTCATATCAAACTGTTTTAAAAAATCCCATAAGATTTGAGAGGTATCAAAGCTTCCAGCCTCACCCTTATCGTTTTCATTCCATTCATGCTCTTGATTGGTAATAATCCAATAGTTGATATCTGCTCCATTAGAACAATTTGTCCACTTCTTGAATGTTCCTATATTGTCCTCGCCATCATAGAGAGCTTCTTGAGAGAATTCTGTGCATTGATTGTAATTTTGCCAGTATGTAATAACACCTGTTGTGTCCCCATTGTCTTCAAGAGGTCGGTGATAATCACTTCCATTAATAGAAATAACATCATCTTGTAGGCCATGAATATGGGCTAATGGAGTTGGGTGAAGTGGGCTACATGTATTATAGGTAAAATTACCCATTAGGCCGGCAACTGGTGCAATAGCTGCAATTTTGGCACTCAAATAACAAGTTAAATGATATGCCATAAAGCCACCATTAGAAAACCCTGCTGCATATACCTCATTTAGCTGAACGTTAAAGTTATTACCCGTCCAATCAATAATGCTTTCTATGAAAGCTACATCATTAACTCCACCTTCTTCTGTATTCCATCCTGTTGTTCCCTTATCTTCATAATAGGAGCCTTGAGGATAAATAAGAATAAAAATGTCAGTGTCAGCATGTTCTTTAAAACCAGAATACTGCATATTGGTTTCAGCATAATCACCGCCACCATGAAGACTAAATAACACAGAAACAGGAGAAATATTTTCTGAATAACCGCTTGGAACATATATATAAAACTCTCTCGTTATACCATCTTTAGTAAATGAACAGTATTGAGTATTCTCTATTGAAGAGTAATTTGAGCATGCTGGTACTGATAAATCTGGTGAAGGAATTGGATCAGGTTCATCAGGAGTAGTGACACTTCCTCCTCCGCTCCCACAACCAGAAATATAGATTAAAGCAAACAGAAGGACTAAGTTACGTTTTTTTTTAATAGTGTGCTCATTCATAAGTTGAAGATTTTATGTATAAATATATTCTACTTTGGATGATATATAAATTTAGAATTTTCTACAGAGACATAATTAATTTTCTTAAAGTAGGGTAGTAGTTGGTTCCAGTTTTGAACCAATAGCTCCACCAATTTATGTAAAGATTCTATTTTTTGATGAATTTGCTATAGTTAATTGATGAAAATAGGCGTACCAAAGGAAGTTAAAAATAATGAATTTAGAGTTGGTTTAACACCTGAATCTGTTGCGAAGTTAGTTAACTTTAATCATGAAGTTTTAATTCAAACAAATGCAGGTGCTGAAATTGGTTTTTTTGACTCTGACTATAAAAAAGCTGGAGCAAATATCCTTAACTCAGCCGAAGAGCTCTACGCCCAATCTGAATTAATTGTAAAAGTAAAAGAGCCTGTTCCAGAAGAATTTAAATATTTACGCGATGATCAGACAGTTTTTGCTTATCTTCATTTGGCAGGTGATCCTGTAAATGGATTAAATTTAACGAAAACAGGTGTTACAGCAATTGCTTTAGAAACTGTTACTGCTGATGACGGTAGCATGCCTTTATTATCTCCAATGAGTGAAATTGCAGGGCAGCTTAGTGTTATTGTTGGTTCATACTTTCTGCTCAAGCCAAATAGAGGTATGGGAACATTAATTGGATCAATTAATGATTTAGAACCAAGAACTATAACTATTATTGGTGCTGGAGTTGCAGGAACACAAGCAATAAAAAAAGCTATTGATAATAGAGCAAAGGTAAAGATTATTGATCTTTCATCTGAGAAACTTAATCTTTTGAAAGATAAATTTGGCAATAAAAATATAGACTATATTATTTCGTCTGAAAGCTCTATTGAAGATGCAATAAAAGAATCCGACATGGTTATTGGAGCTGTTTATGTTATTGGCAAACAAGCACCTAAAGTAATTAAAAGATCGATGCTCAAGTCGATGAAACCGGGAACTGTAATGGTAGACATATCTATTGATCAAGGCGGATGCTTTGAATCAAGTAAGCCAACAACTCATGATAACCCTACATATGATGAAGATGGAATTATTCATTACTGTGTAACCAATATGCCTGGCGCTGTTCCATTAACAGCAACAGAATCCCTAAATAAAGCCACTCTTCCATATATTCTTGAGTTAGCTAATAAAGGAATAGAGACTGCCCTTAAAGAAAACCCTCATCTGGCAAATGGTTTAAATATTAAAAATGGTCAAATTATCCACGGTAGCGTGAGAGAAGCATTAATAAATACAGAATAAATCAATCTGGTATAGAATTAAATTTATGAAATTCCTATACCTTTTACTTGCAATTATTAGTGTTCAAGTTTTTTCATCTAATGAAACTGAAGATAAATTTATCTCAAATGTTCCTGAAAGAATATTGTTTGTAGGAAATAGTTATTTATATTACAACGACAGTCTCCACAATCATTTTAGACGAATGGTAGAGGAAGCATTTCCAAGCAGGATAGATAACCTTGAATTCAAGTCGGCAACAATTGGTGGCTCAAGATTGTCTCACCATAATTTAGATCATTTACTCAATCATAAAAATCTATCTGTATCAAAACCTTTTGATTTAGTGATTCTTCAAGGTGGAAGTAGAGAAGTCCTGTCAAAAAAATCTAGAAATGAATTCGCTAAACAATCACGTAAACTAATAAAAAAAATAAGAAAGGCAGGTTCTGAGCCAGCTTTATATATGATTCATGCTTATGGAAAATCTCATAAAAAATATGACCCTAATATGATTAATAAAGTTATTAAAACTTATGAAGCATCTGGAATGAAAAATAACGCATTAGTGCTTCCAGTGGGTATAGCTTTTGAAAAGGCATATGAACTAGATAAGACTATAGAATTACATAAATTTTTTGACGGCTCTCATCCTGACTTACTTGGCACTTATCTTGCAGCGAGTGTTATATATGCAAGCATATATAAAAAAGATCCAACCTTAATCGATTATGATTACTTTGGCGCTATCAATGTTAAAGATAGAGAATTTCTCCAGAAGGTTGCAAAGACTACTGTAGAGGAGTACTACAATATAAAATTGTATGGCAGTAATTAAACTTCTTTAATTATTCCAGATGTTGCATTTGGTTCTTCTGCAATAGATCTAACAGATTTATATAAAATACATTCTCTTGTTTTTTCATTATAAGTAAATGCAACTGTTTTACTTTTAGTAGCAGCATAGGCGTTACATTTTTCAACGGATCTATATTTTGCTGTGTCCCTAATAACAGATATCTTACCTTTAACTGTATAACCTTCTTTGATTTCAATTTCTGAGATAGCTATACCAGGAATTGTTAATATTGATGCGAGTATTAATTTTTTCATTTTTATCCTTTATTTATATGTTTAATAACTAAACATATTGCAATTTCTATGCCAAAAATAATTGGTCTTACAAATACAGCAAAGTTGCTATAATCTATGACTATGAAAAATTTATATTTATACAAGTATGTTTTTTGTTTCTTAGTACTTTTATTACCTCAATTAAAAGCCATTGAGTATGTATTGGTCCCAGATAGTTATCTTGATGTTCAAACTGGTGAGTTGGTCAAAGGAAATATACATATTAAAGATAATAAGATTATTTCAATTTCAAATGAAAAAAAACTTTTAGATAAGAAAAAAAATATTATTTATTTAGATGGCCTTGTGCTTGTCCCTGGATTAATGGACGCGCATGTGCATTTAATTGGCAATAATGAACTAAATGGATATCAGTCTATTGGAGAATCTTCGCAAATGGCGACTATCTATGGAGTTAAGAATGCTCAAAATACTTTATTAGCAGGATTTACAACCGTAAGAAATGTAGGTGCAGGTCAATTTGCAGATGTTGCTTTGAGAGATGCAATCAATAAAGGTGTCATAGATGGACCAACAATGTTAGTTTCAGGCCCAACTTTAAGTATAACCGGAGGTCATGGTGACAATAATTTACTTCCATTTCATAATCACGGTTCCACAGAAAAGCATAGTATTGTTGATAGCCCTTGGGATGCTAGAAAAGCAGTAAGAGTAAATCGTAAATACGGAGCAAATTTAATTAAATTTACCGCGACTGGTGGAGTCATGTCTAAGAATACTGACCCAAATGCCAGACAATTTACTTTAGATGAAATGATAGCAATTGTTGACGAGGCTCATAGTCATGGCATGAAAGTCGCTGCTCATGCTCACGGGTTAAAAGGTATTCAAGCTGCAATAAAAGCTGGTGTGGATTCAATTGAGCATGCAAGTTTTATAAATAAGGGCGCTATTAATGAAGCAATTAAAAATGGCACATACCTATCAATGGATATTTATGTATCTGACTATATTTTAGGTGAGGGTGTTAAAAAAGGTATTCTTGAAGAGTCATTAGAAAAAGAACGAAAAGTTGGAAAAATTCAAAGAGAAAATTTTAAACTAGCTAACTCAATGGGAGCTAAAATGGTCTTTGGTACTGATGCGGGTATTTATGATCATGGCGATAATGCGAGACAATTTAAATACATGGTTAATTGGGGCATGACGCCTTTACAAGCAATTCAAGCGGCAACTATTAACACCGCTGATCTCTTTGGATTAAAAGATATTGGTGAAATTAAAGTTGGTTATGATGCAGACATCATTGGAGTTAAAACAAATCCAATTAATAATATTTCAACACTTGAAAATGTAATTTTTGTAATGAAGGAAGGAAAGATTTATAAAAAATAAATACTTTCAAAAGACATATTAAATTATGAAAATACCAATCTATTATGTTGATGCATTTACATCTGAACTTTTCTCTGGAAATCCTGCAGCAGTAATTTTTTCTAATGATATTGATGATGCATATTTAATGCAGAAAATTGCTGCTGAAAACAACCTATCTGAAACTGCTTTCATAAGAAAAGAAAAGAATATCTTCCATATAAGATGGTTTGCGCCATCTTGCGAAATAGATTTATGTGGTCATGCAACACTTGCATCTGCTTATATATATTTTAAGTACTTCAAGCCAAAAGCAACCTTGTTTGAAGTTGAATCTTTAAAAAATGGACCACTCAAAGTACATAAAAAAAATGATTTATTATTACTGGACTTTCCAAAAGATAATATTGTTAAAAAGAAAATTAAAGGCCTTGATGAAATTATGAACCAAAAAGCATTGGAGGTTTTTAGGGGTAGAGATGATATTTTGGCAATAGTTGAAAAAGAAGACGATGTTTCTAAATTAAATATAAATTTTGAGAAGCTAAAAAAAATTTCTGCTCGTGGTTTGATAGTCTCTGCTAAAGGAAAAAATTGTGATTTTGTTTCACGTTGTTTTTTTCCAGCTACAGGGGTTGATGAGGATCCTGTTACAGGTTCAGCACATTGCACTTTGACACCATATTGGTCATCTAAGCTTAATAAATCTAAACTTATTGCAAAACAAATCTCTAGCAGAGGTGGAGAGTTAATTTGTGAAATTAAAGAAGATAGAATTATTATCGGCGGCAATGCCATTGAATATATGCGTGGACATATAAAATTGTAATAATTTTAATGTTCAACAATATAATAATTTGTTTATTTTATATCAAATCTATTTGATATAAAAAACTTGTAAATTCGTGAATTCTCTAATAACATCATACTACGCATGCTTGGTTAAGCATGTAATGTACATTGTTTACATTTATAAATATCAGGGGATATATATGAAAAACCGTAATTTATTTTTTGCTTTATTATTAGCAATACCATTTTTTATAGTAGCTGACGATCACTCAGCTGATACAGGGGATAACTCAATTGATTCTGAGCAGGAAGAAGTTGTTGTAGATGAAGAAGTTGCATCATCTTCTGAAACGCCAAGCGTTGTTGAAGAAGATGTTGAAGACATTGTTGTTACAGGTTCAAGAATTAAAAAAAGCACCTTTACATCAATAGCACCTCTGCAAATATTAAACACAGAAATATCAAGAGAAGTTGGATTAATTGATGCTGCATCAATTTTACAAGAAAGTCCTACTGCTAGTGGTCAACAAATTGACTTGTCATTTTCTGGTTTTAGTCTTGATAATGGTCCAGGTTCATCAACAATTTCTTTAAGAGGATTAGGTTCTGGAAGAACTCTTGTTCTTATTAATGGAAGAAGAGTTGGACCTGCTGGTGTAGAAGGAGCTCCTTCATCACCTGACCTTAACTTATTACCAAGTGCTCTTGTTCAAAGATATGAACTGTTATTAGATGGTGCTTCATCAGTTTACGGTTCTGATGCTGTCGCAGGTGTGTCAAATGCTATATTAAGATCAGATTTTGATGGACTTGAATTTGAGGTTTATGCATCTGATTCGCCATATACCTCAGATTTTGCTGAAGATGTCACTGTAAGTTTAGCCTTTGGACAGAGTTTTGATAGAGGGTTTTATGGTATGGCTCTTGAAGGGGTTGCAAACTCTGAAGTTCAATTTGCAGACAGACCTTGGACAGATGACTGCACAGTTGACTACGAAATTACCCAACAAGGTGAAACAAGAACTAAAAACGTATATTACAACGTTCAATACGGTGATTATGTCCTAGATTGTCAATATGAATTTACAGTTGGTAAAGTCGCATCATATCTTCCATTTGGTCCATGGACATTAGCTTATCAAGAAGGTTATGGAGTCGGTTATGAAACAGTAGATCCTAATGCTGCTGGCTGGTTCCCAGAATCAATGGGTAATGCTGTTGATGTAGATTTAAATCCAAGAGATGGTGTTACGGACTATTCAAGAAAAATATTTAATACAAACGGTAATGACTTATACTCTACTATGTATCCTAAGTTCGATAGAGTTTCATTCATGGCCTATGGTGAATACACCCTAGATAATGCTTCAAACACTACTTTATTTTTTGAATTACAAAAGGGTAAAAGAGAAACTTATAGTAATTATGGAACTTCTCAATTAAATCCTTGGGTCGCTGCTGATTATGAATATAATGTTTGTAATCCTAACTCTGATATTGGATTTGATTGTAATGCAATGGGTGGATATATATATGCAAATCCAGACTTTATTGCTGACTCAAATGCATTTTATGAATCAGCATATGGACCATCAACTAATTACGGATTCCGAGATTGGTGGGGTGTAGACATTGATCCAGTAACTGGTGCAGTTGATACCTCGGTTTCATATTTCTGTTACTGGGGACCTATCTTCTACGGTACAACTTGTGAAGGTGATTCAGGTCCTATACCTACAATGCCATTTGTCTCAATTATTGGTGACAGAACTAAAGTTACCACAGAAGTAGAGCAAGAGAGATTTGTTGTTGGCGCCCGTGGTGACCTTGACATTAATTTTAGAGAATTTTCTGATTGGACATATGAAGTTGCTTACACTTCAACTGAATCAGTTGGTAAATCTTTTAGAGAGGGTATCAGAGGTGATAAATTATCTTTTGCCTTAGGTTATGACCCGTCAGCTCCTTATGGTGATGATCCTAGTTACGGTGATTGGGAGTTTGGTGGAACATACTTACCAAATGGACCATGTGATGCCACAGGATCTGTCGGTGAAATAACTGCAGATGTTTCTGAAGGATGTGTTACGGTAAATCTATTTGCTCCTTCAGTATTTGAAGGAATAACAGGAAATTTTGCAACTCAAGAAGAAAGAGATTATTTGTTTGACTCATCTGTATTTGATACAACTATTACTCAAGACGTATTTGGAGCATTCGCAACTGGTATTATTGGTTCAATGCCAGGTGGTGATGTAGCTGCTGTGCTAGGTGTTGAAAAGCAAGAACTTGAAATTGACTCAGTACCTGACTTTATTGCTGATAATGGATTATTCTTTGGATTCACTTCTAACGGTGGTGCAAAAGGTAAACAAATAAACGACGAAGCATATTTTGAGGTAGCAATGCCTTTATTAGCCGGTATACAGTTTGTAGAGGAATTAAATTTAGAATTCTCAGGTAGACATACTAAAACAACTAATACTAATTACTTTACTAAAGATGAATCAGTAGACAGCGGAAAAACTTTCAGTGTGAAAATGTCTTATAGACCAACTCCTGATTTATTGCTTAGAGCTACTCAGGGCACAGCTTTTAGAGCGCCTAATTTGAGGGAATCTGCATTAAGAGCAGAGCAAGATAATACGACTATTTATGACTATTGTGTGACTCCAAGAGCTGCTATTGTTTTATCAGCTGAGTCTGGCTATGAATATGACAGATCTAAGGATTTTAGAGATCAGCAGACTCTTGAAAATTGTATAGCAGCTGGAATAGATCCTCTTCAATTTGGCCATACCCTATTAGATGGTGATCCTGGAACAAGCTCTTATTCACAACCTGCATACAGTACTGATTTTACAACTGGTGGAGCTAAAGGTCTAAATAGTGAAACTTCTATAAGTTCTACTTTTGGTCTTGTATATGAAATTCCTTACACATCTTTGTTTAAGGACGCTGATGGATCAACATCAACAACTATTGGATTAACAAGATATGATATTGAAGTTAATAACTCTATTGTTGAGTTAAGTCCTGGTTATGTTAACTACCAGTGCTATGTGAATGTGCCTAATCAACAAAGTACATTCTGTAATCAGCTTGAAAGAGATCCTAATACTCAGAGAATTGTGAACATTGACACTGGTTTTTTAAATAGAGACGCAGAGGTTGCCTCCGGTATCGATTTAAATATCCTTCATCTAAGCTCATTTAGTATCATGGGCAACACATACGATTATGGTATAGATATTAATGCTAATACTGTTAGAGAGAGATCATTATTGTATGTAGATGATGAGGGTAATCAAGACTTTGAAGACTATGCTGGAGAACCAGGATTCCCTAAATATAATATCTTCTCAAGAATGTTCTTTGAGCTTGGTGACTTTAGATTATCTTGGCAAACTAACTATTTATCTAGAGTTGATCAAGATGAAGATCAATTAGATGATTGGGGGAGTGCTAATGGTGGAGAAAGCACAAGAAATGAAGATGGAGATGAAGTTTTTGCTGATACTTGTTACGGGTATTCTAAAGATACTTCACCTACTAATTTAGACCAAATTGATGTTGGTGATACTATGTGTAGAGATATTGGCTTTATTAAAGCCTATGTAACTCATAATGCATCTTTATACTATTACAAAGATAATTTAACACTTGGTTTAGGTGTAAGAAATGTATTTGAAAAGGAGCCACCAATGGTTGACCCTTCAGAAATACAATCAAAAAGTAATGCTCCTTTAGGATATGGTTATAGCCTTAATGGTAGATCATATTTCTTTAACGTAAGATACACATTCTAAAGGAATAACATTTTTAAAAAAAGCACGATTTATTCGTGCTTTTTTTGTTTATAATATATTTATGAAAAAATTTTTATCACTAATCTATATTTTATTTCCTTTAAATGCTTTAACTGCAGACCCATATCCAATTGAATACTGGGCAGTAGGTAATGGATTAAACGATGTTCAGGTCTCTTTAGAGGGGACCTATCTTTCATTTGAAAAAATTCCATCTAGAACATCCCCCAAAGAGATACATATTCTTGAAACAGATAACTTATCTAGTACTCCAATGGTTATTGGTGGTACAAAAATGGATGTTGAACAATATTATTGGGTTAGTGACACGCATATGGTAGTAGTGTTTAGCCAGCAGGTCCGAAAAGGAATTGAAGGATTTAACCAAGGTGTCTTTAACTATAAGACAGCACTGTTAAATGTTAAAACTCAAAAATTTAAAGAATTAGACAATGATAGAAGTGTTGGATCTGGTAAGCGTTTTGCTACAAGACTTGTTGACATTCTTCCAGAGAGAAAAGATGAGGTTATTATTTCATATGCTGAGGCTCAAAGAGGCCAGTCATTCAAAAATCCTGCATATTATATTTATAATTTCAAGACAGATAAGAAACGTCTTATTCTCCGAAGTAGTGGTGAATACAATGGAATAAGATTTGATGATAATGCTGTCCCAATTTCTTCAACTGGCTTTGACTCACAAACTAATGAATATGTATGGTATTACAGGCCAAAAGGTACCTCATCATGGGTTGAGTATCACAGAATGCATGAAGACAGTTTTGAAGATTTTAGAGTATTAAGAACTAATAGTTTTGAAGATGATATATATGTTATAGCTCAGAATGGTGAAGATAAATCTTCTCTTTGGAAATATAATCCAAAACAAAAAAGATATGTAAAAAAGATTTTTGGTTTTAATGATGCTGATCTTAATGGACCTCTATATCATTACAATAGATCTAAATATCCTGACTCATTAATAGGAGTTACAAAATACACTGATAAATATAGAAGAATTTATCTTAGTGGAGATCTTTCTCTTGAAGTGGAAGCACTATATTATCAACTTGAAACTATCATTCCAAATGCTTACCAGGTATCAATAATTTCTTCTAGTTATGACGCAAATACCTTTGTTGTTTTGAATACAGCACCAAATGATCCTGGCACCTATTATTTATTTAACAAAAATTCATTAGTAAAAATTGGAGAAAAGAAGCCATTTTTAAGATCTGAGGATTTAGCATCATTAGAATATATCAAGTATCCATCATCTGATGGTCTTATGATCCCTGCATATCTCCATGTGCCAAAAGGAGAAGGGCCTTTTCCTTTAGTCGTAATGCCTCATGGTGGACCTTTTGTTGGAGAGTCCATTACCTATGATACTTGGCCACAGATGTTTGCTAATAATGGCTATATGGTTTTACAGCCTCAATATAGGGGTTCGTTTGGTTATGGAATAGAGTTTCATAAAAAAGCATTTAATAATGGAGGTCAAGGTGGTCGCCTAATGCAAGATGATGCTGATTGGGGGGCAATTGACCTTATAAAAAAAGGTAGAGTGGATAAGGATAATGTATTTATGTTTGGTTGGTCAAATGGTGGTTATTATGCATCAATTGCAGCAACTAATAAGAACGATATATATAGTTGCGTTGTTGCAGGCGCGCCTGTTACAGATCTTGATCAACAAAAAGGTTACTATTTAAGCCGATTGAGAGGTGCGCAAGAAATTCAACAAAGAGCATATTTTGATGGGAGCATTTCCCCAATCGATGTTGTTGAAGACGTTTCAATTCCAATTTTGATTGTTCATGGTGATAATGATCAAAGGGTACCAGTTAAGCATGCATACAAATATGCAGATGAGCTTAAGAAAAATGGAAAGGAGCACAAGCTTGTAATCCTAGAAAATGCAGATCATTTTTCAAATACTTTAACTTATGATCATTATCTGACGCTTTATACTGAATCGTTAGATTTTTTAAATTCTTGTAAAAACTAACAAAAATTTTTCTTATATTAATTTAGTTATCTTTCGAAAATGGTTCCGGCAGACTGATTTATAGATATCATTTCCACCTATTTTAATCGTTTTTCCCATGGTTTCTAAAACACCTTTATTATCATACCTAAGAACCATTGTTGCTTTGTTTTCACACAGAGTACAAATTGTTTTAAGCTCATGAAGATCATCTGCAATTGCCAATAATCTTGATGAACCCTCAAATAACTCACCTTTAAAGTTTGTTCTTAATCCGTAACACATTACAAGTATGTCAAAATCATCAGCTATTCTAGATAATTGATTAACTTGATCACTTTTAAGAAATTGCGACTCATCAACCAAAATACACTTTAAACTAGTAGATTTAATTTTTTTCACATATTTATAAAAATTAAATTCTGCATCAACTAAAATAGCATCTATTTCAATACCAATTCTCGATTTAATTTTATTATTTTTTTTATTTAAGGGATTCGGTAAAAACAGCAGAGTTTTATGGTTATTTTCTTCAAAGTTATAATTAGTTTGCAAAAGAGAAGTCGACTTTCCAGCATTCATGGTTGAATAGAAAAAATGAAGTTTTGCCATATAGATTTTATAATATCAAAGTATGAATGTATTTGAAGAAAAAGGTATCACTCATTTAGATTTGCATGGCGAAAAACATGAGTTTGTGTCCGAAATTGTTATAGATTTTATATATAGATATCAAGATAAAATTCCCCTAATTATAATTTGTGGAAATAGCAATAAAATGATCAACTTAGCACTAAGTGTTTTAAAAGAAAATAATATCAAAGGTAGTAGCCCAAGGTATGGTATCTTAAGAATTGAACAATTAGGATAAATAAATATTTTGGACACTTTCTTACTAAATAAACAACTTTCTGAAGAAGAATTATTAATTCAAAAAACTGCTAGAGACTATGCAGATCAATCTTTAAAACCAAGAGTTATAGAAGCTAATAGAAACGAAATTTTTGACAAGTCTATATATAATGAACTTGGTTCTCTTGGTCTCTTAGGTCCTACAATTAAAGGTTATGGTTGTGCTGGTGCAAATTATGTTTCATATGGATTAATTGCAAGAGAAATTGAAAAAATTGATTCAGGCTACAGATCAGCATTTAGTGTTCAATCTTCACTTGTAATGTGTGCTATTGATGACTTTGGTTCTGATGAACAAAAAGAGTTGTATTTACCTGTTTTGGCAAAAGGCGATCAAATAGGTTGTTTTGGTTTGACTGAATCTGATGCTGGGTCAGATCCAGGATCTATGAAAACTAGGGCAAAGAAAACTTCAGATGGTTATATTCTTAATGGCTCCAAAACATGGATAACAAATGCACCTATCGCTGATATTTTAATAATATGGGCAAAAGATGATGATGATGATGTATTAAGGGGATTTATTGTTGAAGCAGGTACAAAAGGATTAGAAACTCAAGTTATTAATGGTAAATTTGCTTTAAGAGCCTCAGTTACAGGATCAATTTTTTTAAATGATGTTTTTGTATCAGATAAAAATGTTTTACCAGGAGTTTCAAGTTTCAAAGGCCCATTTACATGCTTAAATTATGCACGATATGGAATTTCATGGGGAGCTCTTGGTGCTGCTGAATTCTGTCTTGATACCTCAATTGAATATGCAAAAAATAGGTCTCAATTCGGTGTGCCAATAGCTAGCAAGCAATTAGTCCAAAAAAAGCTTGCTGATATGCATTCGGAAATTACTATTGGCTTGCAAGCATGTCTTGCTGTTGGAAGAAATATGGATGCAAAATTAAGTACTCCTGAAATGGTATCAATAGTCAAAAGAAATAGTTGTAGCAAAGCTTTACATATCGCTCGACAAGCTAGAGATATTCATGGAGGTAATGGTATCAGCGATGAATATAATGTTATAAGACACTGTATGAATCTAGAGGCAGTTAATACCTATGAGGGAACTGAAGATATCCATAGTTTGATTATAGGCAAGCATTTAACCGGTTACCCAGCTTTTTAAACTTTTATTTATTTATTATGTCTATATAAATGGAGAACCTAATTTAAAGTAATGATTATTAAAACAACAGATCTAAAAAGGAATTTTAAAGTTGGATCAGAAACAATTCAGGCTTTAAAAGGAGTAAATTTATCTATTGATAAAGGTGAATTTGTATCAATTATGGGACCATCTGGGTCTGGTAAATCTACTTTGATGAATATAATAGGATGTCTTGATACTCCTACAAGTGGATCATACTATCTTAACAATCAGTCAATAAGTGAGCTCAATGATAATGAGCTTGCGATGATAAGGAATAAAGAAATTGGATTTGTTTTTCAATCATTCCATTTATTAGCTAAAAATTCTGCATTAGATAACGTTTTACTACCATTAAAATATGCTGGAAAGAATTCTAATGAATCACTTATCAGAGCTAGAGAGGTTTTAGACCAAGTTGGCTTAAGTGATAGAATAAATCATGGGCCTTCAGAATTATCTGGTGGTCAACAACAAAGAGTTGCTATTGCTAGAGCTCTTGTAAATAAACCGAGTATCTTATTTGCAGATGAGCCAACTGGAAATTTAGATTCTCAAACTGGTAACTATGTTAT
>Ga0255759_10001206_pt1 | contig 23247 bp, 19 predicted proteins | sample 101ome_20_FD_179959 | JGI IMG/M metagenome (GOLD analysis project Ga0255759, IMG submission 179959) | Coastal salt marsh microbial communities from the Groves Creek Marsh, Skidaway Island, Georgia - 101404AT metaG (version 2) | ecosystem: Environmental > Aquatic > Marine > Intertidal zone >...
TACAATCATGGTAAGGCATGCCACTCTCAATATAGTGAAGCGGCAATCTCATATTTTAGAGATTTAGGATACGCTGTTATTTTGAATGATCCATATTCAGGGGGTTTTGTTACACAGTCTTACAGTGACCCTGAACGCAATATTCATGTTTTACAGGTCGAAATAAATAGATCACTTTATATGGACGAGATCACTTATGAGACAAACTCGTACTTTCCAAAACTAACAGACCACATCACGGGTTTTATAGCTGAAATTGCATCCATTTAAGAGTTTTTATGATTCAATAAAGGCTTTAAAAAAAGAGGGCTGCAAATTAATGCAGCCCAAATTTAGGGAGGAAACGCCCAAGAAAGGGCGAAGAAACAATCAAATGTTTCAATAGTCCCAATATGATATGGTGCGTCGCACAAATCAAGTGCTGCAGTGCAAAAAAATTAAAGTTTGTTGTTCTTTTTAAGACCTCACTCTGCAGCTGGCGAAAAGTTCAATTCTGACAAAATTCGAGCTCTGTCCTGATCTACATCAGGAGCTGTGGGCCTTTCGGAAGGGTCTTCATAACCTGACAGCTTTACTGGATTCCCAGCGACTTTCAGTTTGCCTACCTTTGGATCATCAACCTCTATAACCATTTTTCTCGGAGCAACCTGTGGATGGGCCATTACAGCTTCAACATTATTGATGCCACTAGCTGGTATGCCTGCCGGGTCGAGCTCCGATAGCCAATCTGCAGTAGTACGTGTGGCCAAGATACCTTCAACCTCTGCTTCCAGTTCAGGTTGATGTTCAGTTCGGGACCTGTTGCTCTCATAACGTTGGTCATCTTTTAAATCGGGTCGACCGATTATATCGCAGAAGCGATGGAACATTACATTATTACCAGCCGCTATGATCATATGACCATCTAGTGTCTTGAAGACCTGAAATGGCGTGATTGAAGGATGACGTCCACCAAGGGGGCCAGGAATTTCACCAGTAGCACCGAAGCGAGCAATTGCATTCTCGCAGAACGCGATTTGGCAATCTAACATTCCTATGTCTAACTTCCGTCCTTGACCGGTACGTTCGCGGTCATACAAGGCAGTGACCATTCCGATTGTAGTATACAAGCCAGCGCCGATGTCACCAATTGACATACCCACCCGTGTAGGCTCCCCGCCTGGCTGCCCGGTGATTGACATAATGCCGCCCATAGCTTGGACAACCATGTCATATGCTGGACGCTTTGAATGAGGTCCTGTGTGACCAAAGCCAGAGCAGGCCGCATAAATCAATTTTGGATATTTAGCGTGCAGGTCTTCCCAGCCATAGCCAAGTTTCTCCATGGTGCCAGGGCGATAATTTTCTACAATAATATCAGCTGTATCTAAAAGTTTCTCAAAGATCACACGATCAGCGTCATCCTTAAGGTTGAGTGCAATAGATTCTTTGCCCCTATTAACGGAAACAAAATATGCTGACTTTCCATTTACGAAGGGTCCATATTCTCGGGCATCATCCCCGGTTCCAGGTGTTTCGACTTTTATAACACGAGCGCCGAGGTCTGATAAAATCATCGTAGAAAATGGACCCGCAAGGACACGGGTGAGGTCAATAACGGTTACGCCACTAAAAGGGCCGGGAACGGGCATGGAACTGACTCCTTCGGGAGTTTAGACTGGTTGAACATAATTAGGTGACATGAAAGTAAGCTATGCAGCCAAGGTCTTGCAATCTTTACTGTTTAAGCCCGGAGGGGTTTCATCGAATACGGTACTGGGAATGGGGTCTCGAGGACTCAGCCCGCACGGTTATCTGCGTTCACGGTCTAACGCGAAACGGACGAGATTTTGATGACCTCGCTCAGTTTCTGGCCGGGCGAGGCTGGCGGGTGGTGTGCCCTGACATAGTTGGCCGTGGAGAGAGTGATTGGTTGCAAAACAAAGAAAATTACGACTTCTCTACTTATGTAAACGATATGAGCCAGCTTATAGCGCGATTAGGAGGTGCCCCAGTCCATTGGGTTGGTACATCAATGGGTGGAATAATTGGTCAGTTAATAGCGGCAAAAGACCAGGCGCCAATAAAGCGTATGGTTCTGAACGATATAGGTCCATTAATTGACGCACAGGGACTTTCTCGGATCAAAGGTTATGTTGGTAATGATCCATCCTTTCCAAACTTTGAGGCAGCTGAGGAGGCCATTAACAAAGTTACAGACAAATTTGGCCCCATGAATAAGACCCAAAGAAAAAGATTTGTGGAGGTATCAATAAGAAAACGAAGCAATGGAGCATTTACGACAAATTATGACCCCCGTATTGCTTGGGCCTTTAAAGAAAACGATCCCGAAGACGTAGATATGTGGTCCCTATGGCCACTTATTAAATGTCCAATTCTTGTTATTCGTGGTGTAGATAGTGACCTTCTTTCAGCCTCTACATCTCATCGCATGCAGACTGAAGGGCCAAAAGCAGAGGAGTACGTCTTAGAGGGTGTAGGACATGCTCCAACTCTGATGTCTAGCGAAGAAATAAATCGAATAACGCTATTCTTGGAAGCAGAAAATAACCAATGAAATGCTTTCACGAAAAACGGCTAACAGTGCTTGCAGGATCGCGATTTATTAATATCGCATATAAGGACTGGGGCGACGAAAATAATTCCAACGTTGCAATATGCGTTCATGGTCTTTCACGGAATATGAATGACTTTGACGAATTAGCTGCAAAACTGTCTCAGAGATGGCGCGTTATTGCCGTTGATATGCCAGGGCGTGGGCAGAGTGATTGGTTAGATAATAAACTAGCTTACACGTATGAGCTTTATGAAGTGGTGTGCGCTCACGTGATTGCCCTCGCTAAAGCGGAGAAGGTGACCTGGATTGGAACATCAATGGGAGGGGTACTTGGAATGCGGCTTGCCGCTAATGGTGCTCCTTTTGCAAAACTGGTTCTGAATGATATTGGTCCTTTTATTCCTGCTGAAGGCCGCAAACATAACCAGGCTAATTTTGGCAGCGACCCCATATTTAAAACTGAATTAGAAGCTATTGCTTACATCAAGCAAACTCGAAGTGCGTTCGGCCCTTTTACCGAAGCTGGTTGGTTGAAATTTGGGCGTGATAGCCTTCGCCAGCTAAATGATGGGAGCTGGACACTTCACTATGATCCTGGTCTCGCTTCAAAAGTACCGATTACAGATAGTGATATGTGGGAACTCTGGCCGAAAGTAAGGGTGCCAGTTCTAACTATTTGGGGAGAAGACTCTCGTTTATTAACAGCTCCTACGGTTGATCGGATGGCTCATTCTGGCCCCAAGACAGAAGTTTTTAGTCTGCCTGGTATTGGTCATTGTCCTGGGCTTACCTCACTACCCGAGATTTCAGCCATAGCTAACTTTATTGAAAGATAGCCGAACACTTATGAACAAAGCCAAACTTGGATATTTGCTGCCCACTCGGGAAAGAATAATGAGTGGCCAGCAAGGAACTAAACCTATTATCAATTTAGCCTGTTATGCAGAGGAGCTTGGCTATGACTCCATTTGGATTGGAGACTCTATTACGGCTAAACCCCGTCATGATGCTTTGATTATTCTGGCTGGTATTGCTGCCGTAACTGATAGAATTGAACTTGGTACCGCGGTTCTCCTTCCAATGTTACGTAATCCTGTATTACTTGCTCATCAGGTGGCAACTTTGGACCAATTGAGTCAGGGGCGCCTGATTTTGGGGGTAGGGACAGCTCGTGATGTGCCCGCTATTCGGAAGGAATTTGAAGCGGTTGGTGTTCCTTTTGAGAAGCGAATTGGAAGGATGTTAGAAGGAATTAATCTTGCAAAAGCTTTATGGAGGGGAGGGCCCGTAACATGGAGTGGACGTTGGATAACCAATTCTGTTGAGATTGGCCCATTACCTTTTCGAGATGGCGGACCTCCTATTTGGGGCGGGGGAGCAGCTGAAGGAGCTTTAAAGCGCGCTGGGAAATATTTTGATGGATGGTTTCCATCTGGGCCATCTGATGTATCAAAATTTTCAGAGGGCCTAAAAAATGTTCGAGATTTTGCTTCAGAAGCGGGACGAAATCCAGACGATGTGGTGCCTGCAATGTATGTTACTGTTTCTATCAATCCAGATGAGCAAAAGGCTCAAGAAGAACTCAATGCTTACTTAGAAGCTTATTATCTATTGCCTGCATCGCAGATTCGACAGCAGCAGGCAGCATTTGCGGGTACAGAAGAACAAGTAAGTGAGTGGCTTGCCAGTTTTGTGGAAGCTGGATGCTCCCACCTTTGCATTCGTCCAGTTGGAGAAACTAGGGAGCAGATGGAGTGTGTTATAGGTCTCCGGAAACTAATTGGAGCCTAATCTAAAAGTTCAAGCCATTCCTGGAAAATTTCACAGCACGCGTTTGGATTGGAGAGAAAAAGCCTGTGTTTAGCATCAGCGAATGCGGCTTCACGATAATTAGGCAGTCGCTCTTTCAGTATTCTGGCCTGCTCTAGGTCAACAAATGGTGATTTTTGAGCAACAAAATTTAGAACTGGCATTGTAAGTAAATCGAGTTTTTCACCTAAATCTGCGTTCCGTAGTGTGGTGACTAGTGCAGCTGCAGCTTCGGGCATTACGTCAAGTTGGCAAGATTCAGCCCATTTTATTATCTTTGTGTTGTCTTTTTCGGGATCAAAGCTTCCCGAAAGGATCATATCTGACCACGTCTTTAAGCCGCCAGTTTCTTTTATGACCGATGGCCAGTCAGAAATATTATTTACTAAATCACCGCGCCAGCCTGTGGACGCAACTGCGATAGCGGAAACAAGTTGTGGCCTCGTTACGGCCATAAAAAGTCCCACCGTTCCTCCAAAACTTTCGCCAACAAATATGCAGCGTTCTATTCCTAAACTGGTTAAAACGTCACTGATATCGTCTGCGTAGTCTTCTAGATCTTGGCTAGGCTGTTTCCAGACAGCTTTCGATGATCCATGACCGCGCATATCAATCGCGATGCAGGCTCTGTTAGTAGATACGCGTCGTATCCAGGGCAACCAAGCTCTACTATCCAAGCCAAGGCCATGTTGGAAAACCAAAGGTACCTTGTTCGCATCCCAAGGATTAGTCAAATCAATTGATCTAAATCCGACCCCCTTTGGACTGTATTTAATTGTATCAATACCGTTCTGGCTCAATTTGATTGCCCTCCCTCTACAGCGGTCGGTAGAACGTAATCCTTAAACCGCTCACGGAGCTGTAACTTGGAGAGTTTTCCGGTAGCTGTATGAGGAAGTTCGTCTACAAAAACGATATCATCGGGTGTCCACCATTTAGCAATTTTACCTTCTAAGAATGACAGCATTTCATTCTTATCGAGGTCTTGACCAGCCTGGGTCCTGACAACCACAAGCAGAGGGCGCTCATCCCACTTAGGATGAGGCATTCCTATGGCAGCAGCTTCCGCGACCTTTGGATGGCCAACAGCTATATTTTCAAGATCGATTGAACTAATCCATTCACCACCAGACTTAATTACATCCTTTAGCCTGTCAGTTATCCATATGTATCCATCTGGATCAATTGCACAAACGTCTCCTGTGCTAAACCAACCTTCTTCAGCGTGTGCTTCTGCTTTTTCATCCAAGTTGAAGTAGTCACTTATTATCCACGGTCCAGTGACCTTCAGCTCTCCTGTCGACTTTCCATCATTTGGCAGTGTTTTGCCGTCTTCGTCGACAATTTTCATATCTACACCAAAAAGCACCCTACCTGCGCTCTGCTGAAGGTCCATCTTTTCAACTTCACTAAGGCTGTGATGTTTCATCTTTGGTGTGTTGAGGGTTCCAAGCGGTGACATCTCTGTCATTCCCCATGCATGTAACACTTGCACGCCATATTTATTCTGGAAAGTTTCCATCATGGCCCGCGGGCATGCAGATCCGCCAATTACCACCCTTTCAAGGTTGTCCAAAGTACCGTTTATTTCTTGCATATGAGCGAGCAGCATCATCCAAATAGTTGGCACAGCAGCCGTAAAATTTACTTTTTCGGCAGTTATCAATTCATAAATACTTTTTCCATCTAAATCGCGCCCAGGAAGCACCAACTTACATCCAGTAGCGGCTGCTGCATAAGGCGTGCCCCAAGCGTTGACATGAAACATTGGGACAACAGGCATCACTGTATCGCGGCTAGATAAGCCCATACAGTCTGGTGCTATCTGAGCTAGGGCATGAATAATTGTAGACTTGTGGGCATATAGTGCACCCTTAGGGTTTCCGGTGGTGCCGCTTGTGTAACAAAGGGCAGCTGCGGAATTGTCATCGAAGGTTGGCCAGTGAAAGTCATGATCCTCCGAAGCGATTAGCTCTTCATAACAAATTGGATTGCGCAGTCCGGATACATCCGGCATGTGCTCTTTGTCAGTGAGGACAATCACTCCTTTTACATTTGGAACTTTTGGGAGGAGATCTTCAACCAGTCCAATGAAAGTAGTGTCTATAACTAGAAACTGGTCATCTGCATGATTTACGACATATTCCAGTTGATCAGGAAAAAGGCGAGGATTGATAGTATGAGTGATGGCTCCTATCCCCGATATGCCATAGTAAGCTTCTAGGTGACGATATGTATTCCAGGCTAACGTGCCTATTCGATCACCCTCTTTAATGCCCAAGTTAATTAAGGCCTTTGCAAGTTGCTTGGCTCTATTTTCCGCATCAGCCCAGGTATATCGATGAATGGGGCCTTCTACTGTCTTAGTGACTATTTCCTGATCGCTATGCCATTTTCCAGCATGAGCAATCAGGCTGGAGATTAATAACGGGCGGTCCATCATTTTTGCGAGCATTTGCGTGCATTCCCTGTCGATGAGCATTCAGGTTAGACTTTAAGCTTATACATGCAGTGACATTTTTGTCTCTGCAAGAGGACTGTATTTTTGAAATTAATACATACTTTTCGCCAAACTGAGTTAGGGCTGAATTACAGAGTAATTCTTGCTGCATTCACTATGGCATTTTTTGCTTGGGGAATGATTTTCTATGCTCATGGTGTCTTCAAGGCAGTTCTGGAAGAAAAGCATGGTTGGTCTTCTTCTTTTATGTCTCTTGCCCAATCATGGTTTTGGTTTGTTGGAGCAATTTCAGCATTTGCTGTTGGTACGATGATTGATCGATATGGTGCTCGTACTGTTGCTTACTATGGAGTTTGTGCGACTGCAGTTGGTCTTGTTAGCATCTCGTTGGTTTATGAGCCTTGGCAGCTTTTTTTAGCATTCTTTATTTTGGCAACGGCTTATCCCACCATTGGAAACCTTGGAATTTCTGCTGCCTTAGCTCCGATCTTTGAGGTACGATATGCTGCTGCGCTATCATTGGCATTGACTGGAGCCAGTGTTGGTGGCGCAATCGTTACGCCAGCATATATTTTTCTCACAAAAGACCTTGGGTTTGAGTTGGCATCATGGGTTCTAGCTATTGCTACTCTGGTTGTTTTATCTCCAATTTTGCTATGGCTACCGTCTTCTACTCCTACAAAAGAACTGAATATTGATGTTGAGGAACAGGATGTATTCAGAAACTCTCTCCGCTCTCCTGTTTTTTGGGTCATATTTTTAACCAGTTTTTTTTCATTTACGGGCCAGGTTGGTTTCTTGTTTCAAGAGATATCAATTTTTCAGCCGCGAATGGGACTTGAGAATGCCGGTTACGCTGTAAGCTTAACGGTGATTGGTGCTGCTTTTGGACGGTTTATTTTGGGGTGGACAGCGGAATTGTTCCAGCTGAGGTTGGTAGCTGCGGCAGTTTACGTGGTCCAAGCGGCAGGGCTCTTTATCGCGTTTTTATTTGATGGCGTATTAACATCTTACATTGCGGCTTTCATCATAGGGCTAGCAGTAGGTCCCGTAGTAATGCTGCCAGCCATGCTGATTAGGGGTGCCTTTGGCGCAAAAGGCTTTGGTAAGATGTTTGGTCTGGCAAGTATTGGTATGTTTGCGGGCATGATGATTGGCCCTAGCATAACAGGGATTACAGCGGCTTCCTTCGGGTTTGAAATAGCTTTATTATGCTTGCTTACAAGTGATGTTGTAGCCGCTATTCTAATCTTGCTTGGGTTTAGGAAGGGCGACTGTTAGCTTTTATGAAGGCCGCAACTCTGGGTTGTATTTCATCTCGCCAACGTTTCCCATTGAAGACTCCATAGTGACCAACAGCTGGTTGTACCCAGTCCGCTTTCCTCTCTGATGGGATGTTCATACATAGATCATGAGCAGCCTGCGTTTGTCCAATCCCTGATATATCGTCTTTCTCACCTTCCACGGTCATTAGTGCTGTCTTTGTTATTGCAGCAGGATCTACTTTTTCACCGCGCCAAAAAAGCTTGCCATCAGGCAAGTCATGAGTTTGGAAAACTCGTTTGATTGTATCGAGGTAAAACTCTGCTGTCATATCCATTACTGACAGATATTCATCATAAAAGCGTCGATGCTGCTCAACACTGTCCCCGTCACCACTCACAAGATTTTCATACAATTTTACATGAGCATTCATGTGGCGATCCATGTTCATTGTCATGAAGCCCGTTAGTTGCATAAAGCCAGGGTAAACTCTTCTTAATGCACCTGGATAGTATACAGGAACGTTGTAAATCACGTTTTGCTCGAACCAATCTAAGTCACGTGAAGTCGCTAGATGATTTGGAATTGTTGGACTTTTACGAGTATCAATAGGGCTGCCCATTAGCGTCAGTGAGGCTGGAACGTTTGGATCATTTGCAGCGGACATAATAGCTGTTGCAGCTAGAGCAGCAGGCCCGGGTTGGCAAACCGCTAAAACATGCACATTGGGTCCGAGTTTTTGGCAATACTCAATTAAATAACCAATATAATCATCAAGATTGAAATATCCCTCTGATAGAGGAACTTCGCGCGCATCAATCCAGTCAGTGATGAATACATCGTGTTCATGTAGCATTGCCCGAACTGTTCCACGCAGAAGTGTTGCGTAGTGTCCTGACATTGGGGCAACCAGCAGAACCTTTGGAGCATTTTTTTGATTGGAGGGTAGAGCTGCTGCATCACGTTCAAAATGAAGAAGCCGTCCAAACGGATGCTCCATAACGAACTTCTCTTTAATAGGAACAACATTCTTTCCAATAACGACTTCATTTATTTCAAAAGCAGGCTTGCCATACCTTTTTGTTACGCTCTCAAAGACTTCACAGGCAGCTGCCAAGGCACGATTGGCTGGCCATTCCGCATAGGGGTTCTGCGTCGACTGCAGAAATTGCCTAGTAGCTGTGGCGATATTTCGATATGGCCGAACGGCTGCATGGGACAATTCATAAGCTGTATAAAGCATCGTGACCCTCTATCTTACGAAGACTCGTACCTTATAATAAATGGTGCGGTGCAGCAATTCTTTTGTTTGGGATGAGGGTCTGGCATAGCCTGCCTTAGCTAGAGAGAATTATTGCCCAGCTCAATGAAGCAAGAGTAATTAGAGCCAAGTAAACAAGCTTGATATTGTTTCTCTCTATTTTTTCCTCGCCAGACCCTTTCCGTTGTTCACTTTCGTCAATCATGCGTTCAATCCGAGCCATGGTGCGCGGCAGTCGAAGAACCGCTTCAGCACCGTCAGAGATGACGCTAGCAATTCTCGCTTCAGGTCCGCGTTGACGACGTATCCAGTCTTCAATTAAGGGTTGGGCGAGGTGCCACATATTCACAGTTGGGTCGAGTTTTCTGCCCATACCTTCAGCCATGAGCAGAGTTTTTTGCAGCAAGAGGAGCTGGGGCTGCGTTTCCATTTTGAAAGTTTCGGTAATTTGGAAAAGTTGTTGAAGGAGGCGGCCAAGCGAAATTTCGTGTAACGGTTTCCCCAGAATTGGCTCTGCTATCGACCTACAGGCCTGGGCAAAAGCTTCCTTGGACTGGCTTGCAGGGACGTAACCTGCTCGAAAATGAACGTCCGCTACTAATTGGTAATCTCTCGTGAGCATTCCAAATAGCATATCAGCTAAATAATCGCGCGTTGGGCGGTCTAATCTACCCATGATTCCAAAATCGATTACGGTTAAAGCTCCATCATCACTCACAAATACATTGCCTGGATGCATGTCTGCGTGGAAAAACCCATGCTCGAATACTTGACGAAAAAATGCGTGAGATGCAGTCCGCATTATTTCGTGTCGGTCGTGTCCAAGCTCGTCCAGTCTTTCAATGTCATCCACTCTTAGACCGGTCACTCTTTCTAAAGTAAGTACTCGGCGAGCAGTTCTAGTCCAATCGATTGCTGGTGCCCTGAAATTTGGTTCGTCTTCAAAATTATCACGAAGTTCGCTGGCTGCGGCGGCTTCCATCCTAAGATCCATTTCCACACGGACCGTTTCAGCAAAAGCTTCCACGACTTCAATAGGCTTCAGTCTTCTTCCGCTGGGAATTAACCGCCAAGCCCAAGCCGCCAGCCATCTAAACATTGCAATATCGCGCTCAAAGGCTTCTTCTATACCTGGCCTCAGAATTTTAACGGCGACTTCTTCCCCTTCGAGGGTTATTGCCAAATGAACCTGAGCGATTGATGCAGCTGCTACCGGTTGTTCTTCGATCGATTTGAAAATCTGGGAGATAGGCTTTCCTAGTTGCTCTGCTAAAGTTGCGAATGCGATAGGTGCCGGAAATGGTGCCAGTCTATCTTGAAGGGATGCCAGGTCATCTGCCACTTCGGAACCAAAAATATCACTTCTTGTAGAAAGAGTTTGCCCCAGCTTGATGAATGTAGGGCCCAGCTTCGTTAAAGCGGCCGCAAGCCGAATTCCTGGCCTATCTGATAGATCTGCTTGTCGGCACAACCTGCTTAAGGAACGTGCCAGCCACTGGACTGGAATTGGCGATGGGGCCTCTTGAAACGCAAATAATGCATCATGCCGAGCCAATAGGTAGGCAATTCGGATTAGATGATAACTATGTTTCAAGGCTGAAAGCATTACGGCTCAATTTGTGGTTTACGCTAAAAGGATCTTCATACCTTCTAGCCTCTTAGCTGCGTACATGCTACTTGCGATTATTGATATTTAAGCTCGTAGGGAAAGTTTTTATGAGCAATTATGACTACGATCTTTTTGTTATAGGCGCCGGTTCTGGTGGGGTACGTGCAGCTAGGATGGCTGCAGCTACTGGGATAAAGGTAGGTATAGCTGAAGGTAGAAGAGTTGGTGGAACATGCGTTTTGCGCGGTTGTGTGCCTAAAAAGCTGTTGGTTTATGCGGCTCATTACGCACATGATTTTGAGGATGCTGCAGCATATGGATGGCGCGTGCGTCCACCCACACATGAATGGGCGCATCTGATAGCTGCGAAAAATCAGGAAACTGATCGGCTAAATGGCATTTACATTAATCTCCTAAAAAACGCGGGCGTTGAAATCCATGATGGATATGCAAGATTTTTAGATAACCATACGCTTGATGTAGCGGGTAGAAAAATCACTGCTAAACGTATTTTGATTGGATCTGGTGCACGTCCGTTTGTACCCGACATACCTGGTAAAGAGTATTCCATAACCTCTGATGAGGCCCTTGACCTGATGTCTCGCCCTGAACGGATTGCAATCGTGGGGGCTGGTTATATCGCGGTCGAGTTTGCGGGCATTTTTGCAGAGCTTGGCTCAGAAGTTACCTTATTAGTGCGGTCCGAGCTTTTAAGGGGATTTGATCGTGATGTGGCCAACGAACTCGAAGCTGCGTTAGAGCGATCAGGCATTAAGCTTGTATACGGCGGAGAAGTGAGCAGCATAAAAAAGCAAGATGGAGATTATCTTCTGGAGACATCTGAGGGACGAAATATTGAGACCGATCTTGTGATGTTTGCTGCTGGTCGGGTCCCAAACATCGAGGGTATGGGATTAGAAAACATTGGCGTTGAGTTGAAGTCAGGTGGCGCAATTCAGGTTGACGAATTTTCTCAAACCTCTGTTGCTAATATTTATGCAATTGGTGATGTTACTGATAGGATGGCACTTACACCTGTCGCCATTCACGAGGCAATGTGCTTTGTAGATACGGTGTATAAAGATACCCCAAGATCACCAAATTATGATTTTGTTCCAACTGCCGTTTTCAGTCAGCCGCCAATTGGAACGGTGGGTTTAGATGAAGATGCAGCGAAGCAGCATTGTGGGAAAGTGGATGTTTACACATCTAGATTTCGCCCGATGAAACACACTCTCACTAAGCGTGACCACTTCAGTTTCATGAAATTAATCGTTAATCCTGAGACAGATAGAGTTCTAGGATGTCACATGATCGGAGATGACGCAGCTGAAATCGCGCAAGGGTTAGGGATTGCTCTAAAAATGGGAGCAACCAAGGCAGATTTTGATGCAACCATTGGCATTCACCCAACGGCAGCAGAAGAATTTGTAACAATGCGAGAAAAACGATCGGAAAATTAAGATCACTCGAACTAGCGATAGTGGTTGTAGGGAGCGCAACTGTTTCGTATACCGCTATAATAGGTTGTGGATAACCTGCCGAAATGGCAGGTAAAAGAGGTTTTTATGCAGGAAAAATGGAGCCCGCAAAGCTGGCGTGCTAAACAAATTCGACAGGTTCCTGTTTACCAGGACAAAGCTGCGTTGGAGAGTGCTCTTTCGCAAATAAAAGCTTATCCTCCTTTAGTTTTTGCAGGTGAAGCTAGGCGTTTAAAAGACCGTTTGGCTCTCGTATCTGAAGGTAAGGCTTTTCTGCTTCAAGGTGGCGATTGTGCAGAGAGCTTTGCGGAGTTTAGCGCAAATAATATACGGGATACCTTTCGGGTCCTCCTGCAAATGGCAGTTGTGCTGACGTATGGAAGTGGCGTGCCTGTCGTTAAAGTAGGGCGTATTGCTGGTCAGTTTGCAAAGCCACGATCTTCAGATACTGAGATTATAGATGGAGTTGAGCTGCCAAGTTACCGCGGAGATATAATTAACGGTTCGGAGTTTACCGAAGAAGCGAGAATACCTGATCCCCAGCGGATGGTGACGGCATACACTCAGGCATCGGCAACGTTGAACTTACTTAGAGCTTTCGCGCAAGGTGGCTATGCAGATCTGCATGAAGTTCACCGATGGAACCTCGACTTTGTAAAGTCCAGCCAGCAGAGTGAGCGTTATCGTGCGCTAGCAGACCGTCTCAGTGAAACCCTTGAGTTTATGGCGGCATGTGGTCTGACGTCAGAAACAACTCCGCAAATACGGGAAACAGAGTTCTTTACTTCTCATGAGGCTTTGCTGCTAAACTTTGAGGAAGCTCTAACGCGCGTCGATAGCACGACCGATGAATGGTACGATGTGTCTGCACATTTATTATGGATTGGTGATCGTACGCGCGATCTTGACGAGGCACATATCGAGTTCATGAGGGGTATTAAAAACCCTCTTGGGCTGAAGTGTGGTCCTTCATTGGACCCTAATAATTTGCTGCAGCTAATTGAAAGATTAAACCCTGATAATGAGCCAGGTAGGATTACCTTGATATGTCGCATGGGTGCGGAACAGGTGGCAGATAAGTTACCTCCACTGATGCGGACGGTAAAAGCTGCAGGGCAAAAGGTGGTTTGGTCTTCGGACCCTATGCATGGCAACACAGTCAAGTCATCTACAGGATTCAAAACACGACCCTTCGATTTAATTCGCCAAGAGGTTCAAACGTTCTTCGAGGTGGCAAAGGCCGAGGGTGCCCATCCTGGCGGGCTTCATCTAGAGATGACTGGAAAAGATGTCACAGAGTGTACTGGTGGTGCGCAGGCAATTACAGATGAAAAATTAGCGGACCGCTATCACACGCATTGTGATCCTAGATTGAACGCATCACAGGCACTTGAATTGGCATTTATGGTAGCGGAAGCCCTCAAGACTGAGCGCGAAGGTAAGCGAGATGCTGCCTAATTGCTCTGTAAGTAGCCTTTACAATACACCGAGGTGAGATAATTCATGCGACCTGAGGTTGATGATATTCCGCGTTTCACCGATGCCTACTTTCAAAAAACCAAGGCAGCAGTTGGAAAATTTGGAGACGTCCAGGCAACCTATGCAATTTTTATGCGCCGTCCTGTTCTATACACCGGAGAATTAGCTACAAGATGGCTCGAGGAAGTTGCAGTTTCACGCGGTGTAACCTTCAAAATTGAGGCGCCCCACAAGGAAGGTGATTGGGTAGGGGCTGGTGAGCCGTTACTTTATATCACTGGATCTTTATTTCATTTGGTTGATCTAGAAACTCTTTATCTTCAGAAGCTTGGCGCAGCGTGCGTAGCTGCCATCAACGCTTTTATGATGGCAAAGGCTCTTCCAAAGACAGCTTTTCTTGCTATGGATGCTAGGCATTGTGCCGGATCAGATATGGCAGAGCTGATGGCCTATGCTGCAAGTGTTGGCTCGAAGGCTGCTAGAGCGCTGGGTGCTATTGGTTTTATTGGTAATGCGACTGATGCAACCGCTCATTTTTTTGGTACTGATCGTGGTCTCGGTACCATGCCTCACGCGTTAATAGGCTACGCTGGCTCAACGCTACGGGCGGCAGAAATGCTGCATGACACATATCCAGATGAAGATATGACTGTTCTAGTTGATTATTACGGACGGGAGATTTCAGACGCCCTCGAAGTTGCGTGTCGTTTCCCTGAGATGGCTTCGGCTGGCAGATTGGCATTTCGGCTAGACACCCATGGAGGCCGATATTTGGAGGGAATGGATCTCCAGTCTTCATATGCTGTACTCGATCGTTGTGCCCCGAATGCCATTAGAAGTTATCGGACAGAGGCAGAGTTACGCCACCTTGTTGGGACTGGTGTAACAGCGGCATCTATCTGGCGTCTTCGTGAGGCTCTGAATGAAGCCGGTTTTCCGAACACTAAAATCGTGGCTAGTTCAGGGTTTAATGTAGAGAAATGCCAGACGATGGCTATTGCAGAAGCTCCTGTTGATTTAGTCGGTACAGGTTCATACCTGCCGGATCGTTGGAGTGAAACCTACGCGACTGCGGACATAATAGAATACAATGGAAAAGCCAGTGTAAAAGTTGGCCGTGAATTTCTGCTTGCTAAAAGCCGCGCAACTCGCGCAGGTAGCGCAGGCTAGCATTAAGAAAGGGCAGGTTTGCCAGTGACTGACCAATTAGTTATTGGGATCGCCCAGATTAATCCCACTGTTGGTGATATTTCTGGAAATATAAAAAAAATAAGAGCCGCAAGGGAGCAACTCCAGGCGGTGGATCTTATAGTTTTTCCTGAATTAATTGTTTCTGGGTATCCGGCTGAGGATCTAGTGATGAAGCCGGCTTTTTCCAATCAGTGTAAAGCTGCCGTCGAAGCACTGGCTTCTGATACGGCTGATGGACCAGCGATTCTAGTTGGATCGCCCTGGCCTGAAGGCAACAAACTTTATAATGCAGTAGCACTTTTGGAGGCCGGTAGGGTTTCTGCTGTACGTTATAAAGTCGATCTTCCGAACTATGATGTTTTCGACGAGAAAAGAGTTTTTGATGCCGGCCCCATGCCAGGTCCTATTAATTTTAAGGATGTACGAATTGGTGTGCCGATTTGTGAAGATATTTGGTCGCCGGATGTAATCGAATGCTTAGAGGAGAGCGGGGCAGAGTTGCTGCTCGTGTCTAACAGCTCCCCATTCGAAAGCGGCAAAACAGATGTGCGGCTTAATCATGTTGTGGCCAGAGTTACAGAAAGCAATTTGCCGCTCGTATATGTGAATCAAGTTGGTGGGCAAGATGAACTCGTATTCGACGGTTCCTCATTTGTTATTGATAGCGATCGAAAACTCCGAGCCCAGCTGTCTAGTTGGGAAGAAGATTTTGCGATTACAAAATGGAGAAGAAATGAGAGTGGTTCGTGGTCTTGTGATTTCGGAACAGTAAGAGAGGTTACCGGAGAGTTAGCTTCAATCTACCAGGCAGCGTTACTTGGCCTTCGGGATTATGTTGAAAAAAATGGCTTTCCTGGGGTTGTCCTAGGGCTTTCAGGTGGCATTGACTCTGCTCTTTCTGCTGCAATTGCGGTAGATGCTATAGGCGCTGATCGCGTGCGTTGTGTCATGATGCCTTCGCCTTATACCTCGCAAGAAAGCCTTGAAGATGCTGCAGCCTGCGCTGCAATGCTTGGATTAAAATATGAAAGCATATCAATTGGACCTGCTATGCAAGCCTTTGATGCAATGCTCAAGGATGCGTTTGCTGGAACCGACGAGGGCATTACGGAGGAAAATATTCAATCACGTTCTCGCGGTCTTACACTGATGGCCCTTTCAAATAAGTTTGGCCACATGGTTCTATCGACAGGAAATAAGTCAGAAATGGCTGTTGGGTATGCCACGTTGTATGGAGATATGTGTGGTGGCTACAACGCCATAAAAGATATTTACAAAACAAAAGTTTTTCAGCTTTGTGAATGGCGAAACAAGAATTTCCCACAAGGGGCTAAAGGGCCTGCCGGAAATGTTATGCCGGAGCGGATTATAACAAAGCCCCCCTCGGCTGAGTTGCGGCCTGACCAAAAAGATGAAGACTCTTTGCCACCTTATGATGTACTTGATGGAATACTAGAGGCCATAGTTGAGGATGAGCGTTCACTATCCGATATTGTGTCGGCTGGGTATGATGAAGATACCGTGCGCCGAGTGTGGTCTCTACTTGATATATCAGAGTACAAGCGTCGTCAGGCACCACCTGGTCCAAAAATAACACGGAAGAATTTCGGTAAAGACCGGCGATATCCAATTACCAATAGTTTTAGAAGAGAAATTTAAAACCCTTATTAGGCTGATCATACTTAATGAATCAAAAGGATTTTAAATCTTACCGACAGTAAAAAGTACTATCAGGGTCTAGTTGGTGGGTTAGAATTTGTAAGATCTTTTGAAGCTCTTTTTCTCTCCATTAATGGAAATACCTTATGCCAGATAATACAAAACGCGTTGCACTCATAACCGGTTGTGGCAAAGAAAATGGGATTGGATCTGCCACTGCAAAGCGCCTTGCTGCAGACGGAGTAATTGTCGTTGTGTCTGACGCTGCTTCCAGCGGGGTAGATAACGATAATACAGCGCAGCGACAATCGTCTGCATGGCAGGGGCTTGATACCCTTGTGCATCAGATCGAGGATGCCGGCGGTAGGGCTATAAGTATTGTTGGTGATGTTACCACTGAACAAGGCGCTAGTGGTTTGATTGCAAGTGTTGTGGAGAGATATGGTCAAATTGATATTCTAATTAACAATGCTGGTGCTCCTCACGGCAAAGATAGAGGGCAGATCGAAACCATACCGCTTGAGGGATGGGAGTCGGTTATGGCGGTCAATGCACGTGGGGTGTTCTTGATGATAAGGGCTGCAGTCCCACATATGAAGAATGCTGGTTATGGTCGCATAGTTTCCTTGTCATCAGTCGCTGGGTTATACGCTCTACCGGAACGCGCCGCTTATTCTGCTTCAAAAGCTGCAGTTATAGGTATGACTCGTTCTATTGCATTCGATCTTTCCAAGTTTGGCATTACAGTCAATTGCGTTTGTCCTGGTTCTATCCGCACAGACCGAGCAATTAGTTCAACCTTGCGCGCGGGTTGGACTGATGTAGATGCAGGTCTTAAGGAGCGCGCAAAGGAAATCCCTGTAGGTCGTCATGGAATGCCAAACGAAGTTGCTGAAATGATTGCCTACTTATCATCTGAGAAAGCTGGCTTCACGACGGGACAGGCATTTGTCATCGATGGTGGAGGATTGCCTCCTAGCGCCTTTTAGGAGCTTATTTTTCTTCTTAGTGCAGCCAAACGAGCAACTACACCCCGCAAAGTTTTTGTTTCTTGTTCAGTGAGGCGGGCTCGAGAAAAAATATTATGCAGGTTTTGTTGCATAGCAGGGCGCTGGTCTGGTGATCTATAAAATGAAGCAACATCGAGTTCTTCATTCAAATGTTCAATAAGGCCCTGAACTTGAGCTTGTCGAGCTAATTGTCCATCCCCTAATACCTCTTCAACCTCAGGAGTATTATCTCCAGTCTTTAAAAATTCCCATGCGATTAAAAGTACAGACTGGCCCAAATTCAATGAACTGTAAGCTGGGTTTAAAGGCGCAGTTATGATTCCTTGTGCTTGCATGACATCATGATTAGTGAGTCCTGATCGTTCCCGGCCGAACAGGATACCAACTTTATGATTCTTTTGTATGGCTTGACGTATTTCTTTAGCGGCCCCAGTTGGAGTGTACACCGGTTTTACCATGTCGCGAGCTCTTGCTGTCGTCGCAAAAACGAGATGTAAATCAGCAATAGATTCTCTTGTATTTCGGTACACTTGCGCGTTTTCAACAACAGAGTCAGCTCCAGCAGACGCTGATGCGGCCTTTGGATTTGGCCAGCCATCTCTAGGACGGACAAGGCGAAGCTCGGTCAAACCACAATTTAACATAGCACGAGCAGCAGCGCCGATGTTTTCACCTAGTTGTGGTTCCACAAGGATTATAGCCGGGGTCAGCTCGAGATGGGGCACAGTCGATGAATTGCTGCTAGACATTGCTTCACAAGAGAGGCTTAGAGCCAGCTTTCATTAACTTATATATGATACCATCTGTAAGTGCTTCATAACTGGCCGAAATAATATCGCCAGAAAGGCCTACCGTGGTCCATCTGTTGCCTTCTTGGTCTGAGCTTTCTAGCATAACGCGGGTCACAGCTGCTGTGCCATCGCCAGAATTTAAAATACGAACGCGATAATCTGTTAGTCGAACTTCATTAACTATGGGGTAGAATGGAGATAGAGCTTTTCGCAGTGCATGGTCTAGCGCGTTGACGGGTCCATTACCTTCGGCTACCTGAAGTGACCGATCCGATCCAACAGAAACCTTAACAGTGGCTTCGGAAAGCACAGGCTTTTGGCTCCCTGAATCAAATCTATGCTCATCAAGTACTCTGAAGGTTTCAATTGTAAAATAGTTAGGTAAACCTTCTGTTAACTGCCTGGCTAAAAGTTCGAAGCTGGCTTCTGCCCCATCATACGAATACCCCTGATACTCTCGGTCTTTAACAGCGTCTACAATGCTAAGTACGCGAGGGTCTTTAGCGTCGATTTGAATTCCTAACTCGCGAAAACGAGAAATGACATTTGCTCGACCAGCCTGATCTGAAACCAGAATAAGTCGAGAATTCCCGACTGTATGTGGTTCTATGTGTTCGTAGAGATTAGGGTCCTTTTCTACCGCTGAGACGTGCAGGCCAGCTTTGTGGGCGAAAGCAGATGCTCCGACATAGGCCGCATGCCTATTGGGAGCTCGGTTAAGACGTTCATCAAGCATACGACTTACTTCTGGCAATCGCTTTAAAGCGTTCTCAGATATGCCAACGTCGTAACCTAATTTTAACACCAGAGAAGGTATAAGAGATATTAGATTTGCGTTACCACAGCGCTCTCCAAGACCATTAAGTGTTCCTTGCACTTGACGAGCGCCTGCTTGAATCGCGGCGATGGAGTTTGCAACAGCATTTTCTGTGTCATTGTGTGTATGAATACCTATTCGGTCTCCAGGAAGGGTGCTGCAAACAGTTTTAACAATATCAAAAACCTCATGTGGAAGGGTCCCGCCGTTTGTATCGCACAAAACTATCCAGCGGGCTCCTGCATTCAGAGCTGCACTAATGCATTTTAATGCATACTCTGGATTAGCCTTATAGCCATCAAAGAAATGTTCGGCGTCAAAAATTGTTTCACGACCACGGTTTACGCATTCCGACACGCTTTCGGAAATCATTCGAAGATTTTCTTCGAGATCTACACCCAGAGCAGTAGTTGCGTGAGCGTCATGTGTTTTGCCTACTAAACAAACAACTGGTGTATTGGCTGATAACACAGCTGTGAGACTGGGATCATTCGCAGCACTACGCCCCGAGCGGCGGGTCATACCAAATGCAGTTAGCTTTGAGGTTTTTAGGTCGTGTTTTTGTTGGAAAAAATCATCATCTCTGGGGTTTGCTCCTGGCCAGCCACCCTCAATGTAATCTATCCCAATACTATCTAAAGCATTGGCTATTGCTGCTTTATCGGCCGCACTAAAATCCACACCGTGGGTTTGTGCGCCATCACGAAGGGTTGTGTCGTATAAATATATTCTTTCACTTGGCATTCATAAGTTTCCCAAACGCGAAGCGGGGGCGATAGGGTATCGCCCCCGCTTTTTTTACAAAGCCACAATTATTCTGGCTTTTAGCGCTGTGCTATACTCACGTAGTCACGAGTAGTAGCTCCAGTATATAGCTGACGGGGCCGGTTAATTTTCTGCTCTGGATCAGCAATTAACTCGTTCCATTGCGAAACCCAGCCTACAGTTCGTCCAATTGCAAAAAGGGCTGTAAACATAGGAACCGGGAAACCCATCGCCTTCAAAATGAAGCCTGAGTAAAAATCTACGTTTGGATACAAACGACGTTGCACGAAGTAATCATCTTCTAAAGCAATCCGCTCTAGCTCTACAGCAACTTCTAGAAGAGGGTCATGTATCCCCAAAGTATCAAGGACATCGTGAGCCGCTTTGCTAATAACTGTTGCACGGGGGTCAAAGTTTTTATAGACGCGGTGCCCAAATCCAAATAGGCGGAATGGATCGTCCGGATCTTTGGCTTTTTTGACCATATCGGCGACTTTGTCTTTGGTGCCGATCTCTTGGAGCATATTGAGAACCTGCTCATTCGCTCCGCCGTGACTGGGGCCCCACAAAGCAGCAATTCCTGCTGAAATACATGCATAAGGATTCGCACCAGTGGAACCTGCAAGTCGAACTGTTGAGGCGGAAGCATTTTGTTCGTGATCGGCATGCAGTGTGAAAATAGTGTCTAATGCTTTGGCTACCACTGGATCTACTTTATATTCCTCACAAGGTGTTGCAAAACACATATGCAAGAAATTTTCAGCATATCCCATGTCGTTTTGTGGATATACAAACGGCTGCCCCACTGTGTATTTGTATGCCATAGCTGCAATTGTTGGCATTTTTGCAATCAAACGATATTGAGCAACTGTTCGTTGCCAGGGATCATTAATGTCCAAACTATCATGATAAAATGCAGCTAATCCTCCAACGACACCGCACATCACTGCCATAGGATGGGCATCTCGGCGGAACCCACGGAAGAAATTCGTTATTTGGTCGTGCACCATGGTGTGATGGGAAACATCGTAAACAAACTTGTCGTATTGGGCTTTGGAGGGAAGCTCACCAAACAGAAGTAAATAGCATACTTCCATGTAGTCGCTTTGGTTAGCAAGTTGTTCGATTGGATACCCGCGATACAAAAGAATACCTTCATCGCCATCGATGTAAGTCACCTCTGACTTACAACTCCCTGTGGCAGTGTAACCAGGGTCATATGTGAACACGCCCATTTCTTTATAAAGGCTGCGGATGTCCATAACAGGCACGCCAGCTGTGCCATTGATGATAGGAAAGCTTGCTGTTTTTCCTGACTCATCGTCTTTCATGGTTATTGTGCGGTTTGAGCCTTTATCGGTCATTCTAAGTCGCCCCCCATTAGGCGCAGCGGCATTGGCCGCGTTTCGTTCAATTTCATGGTGCGAATGTACTATCCATGCGCTCGCTGTGCAATCGAAACAGCATTATGGTAATAAATTTTCGATACGCAAAAGAGTTTCGTCCTTACCTAACAAAGCTGCAACTTCAAACAAGCTGGGTGAAGCATCCAATCCAGTAAGAGCTGCGCGTAGAGGTTGAGCTAAGTTCCCAAGTTTAAGACCTTCTACTTCAGCCGTTGATCGAAGCATATTTTCAATATTGGATGAATTCCAATCTCGCGCCTCGATCGTTTTTAGAGACTCAAGGGTCTTCGATAGTGAAGCCAATGCGTCTTCGGTTGAAAGCATTTTTTCAGCTTTTTCACTTTTAATTGTTGGCGGGCCGGACAGGTAAATTTGAGCCATTTCGGACAGGTCAACTAAGGTTTTCGCGCGAGATTTAAGACTTTCTAATCCATCTTTGACGCGTGTTTTTTCGATATCACTTAACATTCTTCGTGTTTCTGTTTCGAGCCTTTTAATTACAGGTAAAAAAAGGTTTTCTGAGGATGTTTCTCTGAGATATTGTGAATTAACACTTTCTAGCTTTGTTAGGTCAAAGCGGGCTGCCGCACGGTTTACTGATGATAGGTCAAAAAGAGAAATTGCTTCCTCTGTAGAAAAAATCTCCTGATCACCATGGCTCCAACCTAGCCGAAGTAAGTAGTTGCGCACTGCTGCAGGTAGTAAGCCCATATCTCTGTAGGCATCCACTCCCAAGGCACCATGCCGCTTAGAGAGCTTTGATCCATCTGCTCCGTGTATTAAAGGAATGTGAGCAAACTCGGGGAGTGACCAATTCAAGGCGTTAAAAACCTGGGCTTGCCGAAATGCGTTGTTGAGGTGATCATCGCCTCGGATTACGTGAGTAATACCCATATCATGGTCATCTACGACAACAGCCAACATATACGTTGGTGTGCCATCGGCACGAAGCAGGACCATATCATCTAACTCATTATTTGCGACCCTTACCTCACTTTGAACTTTATCCAAGATGACTGTTTCACCAGTTTGGGGAGCTTTTAAGCGGATTGCTGGTTCTATTCCTTTTGGGGCATCTCCTGGATCTCTATCTCGCCATCTACCGTCATAACGAAATCGTTTTCCTTCGGCAGATGCGGCATCTCGCATGGCTTGAAGCTCTTCTGGTGTCGCGTAGCATTTATAAGCGTGCCCAGATTTCAACATCATCTCGACAACCTCGCGATGTCGTTCGCTTCGCGAATATTGATAGATTGGATCTCCATCCCACTCTAGTTCAAGCCATTTCAAGCCTTCCAATATTGCTGTTATCGCCGGCTCTGTAGACCGTTTGCGGTCGGTGTCTTCAATTCGGAGTTTGAATTGTCCTCCAAAGTGGCGCGCAAATAACCAATTAAAGAGAGCCGTCCTAGCGCCACCTATATGCAAAAAACCAGTTGGTGAAGGGGCGAAACGGGTGACGATTGTCATAGCGCTACGGCTCCATTTTACATTTTGTTTGTATTCTTGGCAGGGTATACCTTGGAAATATCTAGTGAGGTCAATAGCTGTCGATCATTGTGACTAAGTAGACAAATGAATTGAACGCTAAACTGTCACTCTGATTCTGTGTATAATCTTCAGTCACTAAAAAAATTAGATGGGAACGTCCTCCCATCGTGCATTTATATTTAATATTTTCGCACTAA
>Ga0255759_10001210_pt1 | contig 23235 bp, 15 predicted proteins | sample 101ome_20_FD_179959 | JGI IMG/M metagenome (GOLD analysis project Ga0255759, IMG submission 179959) | Coastal salt marsh microbial communities from the Groves Creek Marsh, Skidaway Island, Georgia - 101404AT metaG (version 2) | ecosystem: Environmental > Aquatic > Marine > Intertidal zone >...
AATGTATCGATATTCCAACCAGTAATTATTGTAGGTTCATCTTCTAAATAAACCTGAAGAAATCTTTTGAATAACTCTAACTCATTGTCAAAGCTTTCTATTACAATATTGTCTTTTGATTTTAGTCTGAGTTTATCCTTTTCGTCTAATACAAAAGCGTAGTATGTATCGGTGGATGATAAATATATAGCGATAGAGGTTATCTTATTCGTTGCTTTCTTATGGTCTGGGAAGCCATCTGTAACCTCAACCTCAATATCGATGTTCATTAGTCTATGATTATTTGACAACTCTTCAGACTCAGCATACTTATCAACCAACACACGAGTCTCTACTGGAACATCTGATTCAAATAGGTTAGGTGTGTTTGGATTGAATTGAGTAACCTTTTTTAGTTTGTCTCCATACAAAGAAATGTGTTGTCCGTTTCTATCTTTTACATAAGCGTATGGTTTGTAAGGGATTGTGTAATAACCAAGTTCATCATCCCAAATATGAACCCTTCGTTTTTTGTTTTCGTAATATAAATTTTGGTACATTTAGATTATAGAATCCCCATTATCAACATATAAAGCTACAAAGAATTTTGCTAAAAGTCAAGCTTTTTTTGGAAAAAATGGGGGGAAATTTTCCCCCCAAATTTACCTTTTAGAAATTGACAGATAGTCCTAAGTTGAAACTTCTTGGTGTACCAAGAAATACTTCAGCGTTATGAGCAGCGTGAACTTTGTCACCATACCCATTGTATTGACTATTGTCTACCGCATCTTGAACATAAACATCGTCAAGTGCGTTGAAGATATGTCCACTAAGTGTCATATCTAAACCAGCGATTTCTGGTAGTTTATAAGATAGATGTAAGTCTAACTTTCCATAGGATGGAGATTTCCATACCTGTGCTCTGTCAGCATCACCATCAACCTCACGAGAATCAGGACTCCAATCAGCGTAATGGTTATCATACCATCTGTAAAGTCCTTGTACACTCAATCCTTCGATTGGTTTTACTGTAAGTCCACCAACATAAGATGTCTGTGGCATATCACCAACTTTTAGATTAGCAAGAGCATACTCATACTCAGTAGATGTTTGTCCAATGATTTGGTTATCATCATTGTATTCCATCTCTGTGTAATCACCTTTAGCATCTCCATCAAAATACCAATCTCCGATACTAACAGCGACATCTAAGTCTACCATTTCGTGTAGAGCAACTTTAGACTCTATCTCAAAACCACTATGGCTTTGATTCACACCAGTTAGATAAATGATGTCTGTATCGCCTGAATCACCTTGACCTGATGTTACAGATTTAGTAAGGTTTCTATCCTTCCACTGTGTGTTATAGTAGCTACCTTTAATAGCAACCAACTCACTTCTGTATTCACCACCGATTTCATTAGATATGAATTTCTCATTGTCTGGATTCTGTGATACATTTCCATCATAGTCAATTACATTATCTAAGATTGGTGGTTTTTGAACATACCCCATATTAGCAAATGCTGAGAGTCTGTCGTCAAGATTATACCTAGCTCCACCCTTTACCTGAAAGGTTGTGATAGCGTCAGCTTCTACAAGTTCTTTCTCTACTGAAAAGAAATCTTTGTAAGTATATCCGATGGTTGAAATACCACCCATACCATAAAGGTTTATCTTTTCTGTATTGTAATTACCCTGTAAGAAAGCACCAAACCAATCAACTGTGGTTTCGTTGTGATAGGCGATGATGTCACCTAAACGAACTACTTTACCATCAGGTGCGTTATCATCGGCATAGTCTACATAGTAGTCTCCACCTAATAAATCACGAACCTCACGGGCGTGTTCTATACCAGCAGTTCTCCAATCGATACCAATCTGAACCTCAAGTTCATCTGATACATCATAGTTTAACTTTGAAATCAAACCATATGTATTCTGTCTATTGATTGAGTTTCTTAGGATACCAGTAGAACGATTTTCAGAATCAGAGAAAGCAGAATCTACATTAGATGAGTTCTGAGCAATCTCAGCATCCCAATCCCACATCCAAGGTGAACTTGCGTACCAAGCATTTCCTTCGATAGCAGGTTTTCTACTGACACTACCATATGTACCAGTTCCACCACCTGAACCACCACTCCAATATAATACTGAAGATAATCTCATATCATCATTTATATCATAGAAATGGTTTAGGTTTACCAATGGCTTATGAAAGAAGTTTTCTCTTTCATTCAACATACCAGCATTCTTTCTGTCTGTTGTTCTAGCGCCATACATATACCAATATTGTTGTCCTTTGTAATCAGAAGATACTGGAGCCCAATTTTGGTTGAAGAACCTACCAGCCTCATACTCAAACTTCTCTCCTTCAACATAAGCTGAATCATTGTATCCATCGATATCTCCAGCTAACTCTTGAGAGTAGGTTGCTATGTTCTGTTTGTATAGGTTCTGTCCGTGCCTTTGTGGAGCACCGATAGCGTATAACTCAAATCGTTGTTTGTCTGATACAGCGTAAGATGTACCTAAATAATAAGCCCAAGCATCTGTCCACGTTCCGTCAATAAAACCATCACCAGTTTTACGAACAATCGTTCCACTTATTGCCAACTTATCATTAATTAGACCTGAGTTATAGTTCAAGGTGGTTTTTAGAAATCCACCTTCACCGACTTCTTGTTTAAACTTCCCACCTTTTTCGTGAGCAGCAGGGTCGGTGATAATGTTCATAGTTCCACCAATAGATGGTGTTGCTAGATTTACGGCTGATAGACCTCTTTGCATCTGAATGGAAGAAGTAGCATCACCTACCCCATCCCAATTAGACCAATAAACCCATCCGTTCTCCATATCATTTTGGGGAACACCATTAATCATCACAGCAACATTTCGTTGGTTGAATCCACGAACATTGATACGAGCATCGCCCGCACCACCACCTTGTTGTGTAGCATATACCGATGGTGTAGTATTAAGAATCATTGGAATGTCTTGTGAACCAAGTCTAATTTCCATCTCTTTCTTATCCACAGTAGTATAGGCAACAGGTGTTGTTTCATCGGCACGAGAAGCAAGAACTTCAAGTGCTGTGAGAGCAACAACATCAGTTTCTAAATCGAAACTAATACTCCCAACTATATCCCCAACTTCAACTGATTTAGTTTGGGATATGTAACCGATGTATGAAGCAGTAATATCGAAAGTACCAGTACCCGTCTCAATGACGAATTTACCCTCAGCGTCTGTTACGCCACCGAGTTCAGTACCTTCTACAACTACATTTGCTCCAACAAGTGGTTCTTCGCCAGTTCCAACGAAACCAGTAACGGCTTGTCCGAAAACAATACCAACTGACATCATTAGAGTGACGATAAGATTACGATATTTCATAATCTGTCTCCTTGTGTTTGTTTGTGAATAGACACATTTTTAATTACAGGTGTGTCGTCTGCCTGTCCGCATTTCATTAGTTAGCATACTCCTGGTCATCATTGTCACCAGTCAATGGTACGATTTCACAACTATCGTTGTTACAGAACTTATCGACTTCCGCCTCTTCGTTCTTTATCACACCAAAAGATAGCTTACCTAATTTTTTTGTTTGTTTATTATATTCTTTCTCATCAATAGCCTCATATGGCATTTGTTGATAAGCACCATAATCGTGTCTTGGTAATAAACTAATACCTTTCAAATGATATTGATAGTAATTTAAACACGGAGCAATTTGATTTGCTTCTGTTTCAGGATTGAATGTAACCGTACAACTTACCTGATTGTCTGCCCAATGTCTTTGTAAGAAAGCGGCTAAACCGAATTGTTCCCAAATCGAAAGTTCAGCCGCTGTTCTAATCCCCTCACCGACATCTACAGGAATTTCTACAACACTTGTAGTATCTTCAGAACCAAATGCTGGTTCTATTTTGTAACCTGCTTTTTTCAAAGGTTCTAATAATTCTGAATGTTTGGACAACCTAATTCTTCTAATATAAAATCTACTTTCGGGATAATGTAAACCTGGAGTAGCACCAGCCAATAATGAAACTGTACCACTTGGTTTAACCGAAGTAGTCTTGATTGAGTTTGGTACAGCAAACCAATCAGAGTACATATCATCCCATTTCTGAATGACATCATATCCATCATTTAACCACTCCTTTAGTTCATTGATTCCTCTATGTGTAATGAACTGAGCAACACCACTTACAGAGCAACCTATTCTTCTGTTTCTTAACATAACCCTATTGGTATCACTCCAATGAGTCCTTCCTAATGTAACTGTTTTAGCATACAGATAAGCATACTTTAGTGTTCTCGCATAATCTTCAAAGTCATCGTGGTTGTCGGGAAATGTCTCTACTAAACAACACAACTCGTATGATTCCAATGATTGTTCTAAACAAGGATTACCACCCATAACTCTGTGGTCTTTGTTGTCTCCACCATTCTTCATACGAGAATACTTTCTCATATTATCTAACCACGCAAATCCAGGCTCACCATTATCCACAATTCGTTTTGCAGCCTCATCATAATCCATACCCAATTCTGCGAATATACTATTATTACTAGTCCATCCATATGTTTCCCTATGTGGGTTTACTTTATAATTCTTTAAGTCTAAATACTCTTCTGAATGAGGATCTCCAAATACAATCTCAGCAGTTCTTCTAACATTACCTGCAACAACACACTTACCAATTAGATTCATTATATCTACGATTGTTGTGATTGTGATTGGTTCTCCACTATTCTTTTCTAATACCTTTCTGATATCTTCATGCACTTCCATAAGAGGTTCAGCACCACTACTAACTCCACCAAACCCACTTATTGGTTCGCCAGCAGGCCTTATCTTTGAGTAGTCAAACTTCACTGGTGCTTGTCCGTGAAAGTAACTTTCCAATAATAACTTTAGAGATTCTACCCAACCCTCACGAGTATCTGGTATTTCAAACAATTGTTCTTCTCTTTTCTTCTGTATACCTTTGATTTCTATTTCACCAGCACCTTTTGTATCAAATCCTACACCGACACCTAACATACTAGCATCCATAAGGAAACAAAAAGGTTTAGAATAATCTTCTTTTAGTGTTTTCGTAGATACGAAAGCACAATTGTTTAGGGCAGCGTATAAACCTTTCTTTTCTGTGATTGCAGTTCCCATAGCCCAAAGTCCTCTACCAGGTGGTAAAAACTTCATCGTAAAAATACGCTCATACATATCTTGAGCACTCTTCTGAGCCTGCCACGCGTTCCACCCTAATTGATGTGACTCAATCCAATTCTTTTGCATGTTGTATGTACCTTCTACAACCCGTTGTACTGTCTCCCACCATCTTTCATTTTTTCCATCTTCTTTAATTCTTGAATAAGTTCTCATATAAACCAACTCACCTAATCCATTAAAACCAAACGGCGGTTTTTTTCTTCGAAACTTATTTATAAAATTCTCTGACAATTCAAATCTGTCCATCGTAACTCCTTATCATTTTTTGTACACAATATTAAATATAATATATACTCATTCTTATTACTCAAATCCCTCAGTTTTTGGCTTTAAGTCATTATATTTTTTAGATAATGTCTGCCTTAAATATTCCTCTGAGTTATCCATCTTTCCCTGCGTCTGCTTACCACCGACAGTAGATGCCTCATAAACATCAATCTTACCAGTATTTGTATTTATTTCCGCAGGAAAAGTAATTCCATCTACACCGAATCTATTTTTGATTACATGCACTCTACCAGTGTTAGCAATCTTATCTTCCACCTTACGACTTACTGACATAACAAAGTCAGCAGTCATCACCTTACTATAATCTTCAGCTACTTTACTAGCATCAATAACATCTTCTTCTAATGAACTACGATTAGCCTGAGAAGCTGTCCATATAGGAATATCAAACTCACCAGCAAGTCCTCTCAAATGTTCATAAGTTTCACCAGTAGAAAATCTTTTTTCTTTGTAAAGAGTTATTGGTTTTAGTATGTCAGCGTAATCAACTATGACAGCATCAGGTTTTATTTCCTGTATCTCCATTTGTTTTAGGTGAGCTGCTATAGTATTTACTGTAGCTGAACGAGTAGGGTAATATTTTATAATCAACTTACCTGTCAATCCATCTATAACCTTTTGAACATCTTCTTGATAGAACTTTATATTAGCAGTTGGTGTTCCACTAAATACTGTATCATATCTCAAACCAACATAGTTAGCGTTAAGTTCTAAAGTATAATGAACTACAGTCTTACCCTCTTTTACTAAATGAGCACCCAATGATTGTAAACACCAAGTCTTACCAATACCAGCAGGTGCAACTAACACACCCAACTCACCACCAGCTAATCCACCATCCATAACATTTGTAACAGCATCCCACGGAGTAGGCAAAGTGGCTCTTACAGATTCAGTAAGTCTATCTTCTAAAGATATAATGTAATCGTGACCTAAATCTCTTTCACTACCAGCCTTCATAGCAGCATCAATTATTTCTTTTATTTCATCATACTTTTTTTGTTCTAACAAATCCACAGCATCTACTATAGCACCTTTTAGAACTTGATTCTTACAAAAGTCTAAAGCCTCCTTTTTTATAAAATCTAAATCAGTAGCTTCTATGTTTCTCCAAGCATCTTTTAGATTTTCTATAACAGACACTTTTAGAATATCATCATCCATTTGATTTATTTTTATCTTTAGAACTTCTAATGTAGGAGCTTTTCTAAACTCCATAAAGTATTTACTGATTTCTTTAGACAACCACTTATTAGCATCTGAATCAAAATATTTTGGTTCTAATATGTCACTAATAGTTTGTATGAATTTATTATCTGATAAAAGCGAAGATATTATTTTGGCTTGAAATGTGGGGCCAAACTGATTAAAATTTTCACTCGCCATAAAGTTCCTTTAATTGTTTTTCTTTCAATTCCATTTGTTTCTTTTTACGATATCGCTCTTTAGCTTTCTTTTGTAACTTTTCTCTATTTCTATGATAGTATTCCATAGACCATCTTCGTTGAGCCTCTTTTCTTTCTTCTTCAGAATTATATTTACGATTTCTTCCCATAAGTCTTCTCAGCCATTTGATTTAGTCTGGCAAAACATTGAACTAACCAACTGTCCATATTAGGTAATGTAGCAAATAATCTATCCTCTATGAATCTCTTTTGAAATTGTATTTTATTTAGTCTACTGATTGGTTCTCTAACCTTATCTAAGATTTTAGTTTTAGCAGAAGCGCTGATGTCTACTTCATCTAATTGCATCAACATATAATTTCTTTTCAATAACTCTTCACTATCTTTAAGTTTTTCATCTTCTTTAACAATATCCTCTATATTAAGTATATTGTCTTCGAGCAAAAGTGGTAATTTTTTTTGAATAGTTTTCAATCCCCATCCACGAACTCCATCTATGTTATCAGACTTATCTCCATCGATTGCTCTGTAGACAGCGAAGTTGTGAGATGGAATACCATAGTCCTCTAATACCTTTGGAGGATCGTACATCTTCTTTTTTGTAGGAGACCAAACAGATACTCTGTGATTTACCAACTGAAGAAAGTCTTTATCTGTAGACATCAAAACTATATTAGATGTCTTTAGAATCTGTTTAGTGATATAAGCCATCGTATCATCAGCTTCTATGTTCTCTATTGTTATTGTTGTTATTGGAAGATAATCCAAATAGTCAATAACTCTCGTCAATTGCATAATCATAGATTGATGTTCATCTTCTTTAGTATTAAAATCATATGAACGATTTAATCTTTCAGACATATTTCTACCAGCTTTGTACTGAGGAAATACTTTCTTTCGGCGGTTAGACCCACCTTTACCATCAAATACGATAATGGTTCGGGTAGGTCTGATAGTCTTAATAGCGTATCCGATTGACCTAAGAAAACCAACTATTCCCCCAACATGAGCTCCGTCATCATTGAGAGTTGGTATAGCGCTGAAACATCTTATGAATGTATTCAAGCCATCTATAATCAATACTTTGTCGTTAGGTTCTTCTGAATCTAACTCACCACCTTTTTTCTTTATTTCCTGAAGTATTGATAAATACTTACCATTACTCACCGACCACCTCATTTGTCATCTCAACATCATCAATACCTAATTCAGCTTTTGAATATTTAAGTATTACTTTATCACATATTAGTTCGTAACAATGTTGTTTAAACTCTTCATCCTCTAACTTTTCAGACCAATCTTTAGATTGAAACTTAATCTCTTCACCATTATGGTCTTTCATAGTATACCAAGCACCACCAACTTTGGCAATATTGTGCTCTTTGAGAACTTGTAGCCAACTACCCTCATCATCTATACCACTTTCAAAGTAGAGTGGAAACTCTGCTTTTCTAAGTGGAGGACCCAAACGATTCTTAATTACTTGTGCCAGAATAGTCATACCAATAACATTCTTTTTAGAATCTTTTATCTGTCCTTTATTCTTTAGACGAATACGAGTCGATGCGTGAAATGGAAGAGCTTTACCACCTGATGTAGTCCACGGGTCTCCAAACATTACACCGAGCTTTTGTCTGAGTTGATTTGTAAAAACTAATCCGATTCTCTGTCTTCCAATCATCTGAGTAATCTTTCTCATAGCTTTACTAATCACAATAGCCTTTGAAGTAGCCCAACCATCTTTGTCGTAGTCTGCGTTTAACTCAACTTTAGTTGTGGCAGCTGCCAATGAATCTACTAAGATAGTTACTAACCTATCTTTATCTGATTCACGAACTTTAGTAACAATCTCTTCGATAGCTTCGAATATATCTTCTACTGTTTCTAAGTGTAAGTATAACATCTTATTTATATCTACACCTATGACACCTAAGAAATCTTCACTAACAGCAGTTTCAGTATCTATATAAACTGCGACACCACCTTTTTTCTGAGTCTCTGCTAGTAGATGAGCACCGATTAGAGATTTACCACTACTTTCTAAACCATTGAGTTCTGTGATTCTACCAACTGCAATACCACCATTAGGGCGATTAGAAATAGCCAAATCCAACATAGTTGAACCTGTTGAAACAAATTCCTTAACATCTGTGGGTGTACTGTCTGTACCATCTAAGAAGTAAGCAACTTTGTAATCTTTGAATTTCTTATTTAGAGAGTCGGCTAGAACCCCAGCTAAATCATCTTTAACTGACATATATTTCTCCTAATTAAAAGTGGGGGCAAAAGCCCCCACTAACTTTATTTACTTATTGAACAACTCATCGAAAGCAGCGCTGGCATCTTCAACTTTAGCCGAATCAGCAACAACTGCCGAAACTGGCTTTTCAGTTTCTTCATCACTACTATCATCAGAACTTGGATTCAACCACTCATTAAGAACATCTGTTAGTTCCTCATAAGATAGTTCCTGATATAGTTCAGTAATATCTTTCTGATTTTCTAACAAAGCCTCTAATTGAGCTTTATCTTCTGTGATAGGAGTTTGGTTTGGCTTTACACGAATTGAAGTAGATGGAAAAGATTTTCCTGTCTCTTCAGCTGTTTTGAACTCTACAGAAACATCACGACCATTGACAGCATCTGTGATATCACCATAGTCTGGATCTGCAATTACAGAAAGTAATTCCTGATAAACAGTCTTACCAAAACCCCAAAAACGAACACCTTGAGTTTCTTCACCTCTAACAATGATAGGAGCAAAAGTTCTCATCTTTGACTCTAACTTACGAGCCATCTGATACTCTTCTCTGTTACCACTTGTTTTAAGTTTTTGAGCAAACTCTTCAATTGGGTCTGGACGACCAAAAGTGATTGGTGACAAATAGGTTTTGTTATTCAAACCAAAATGAAAGAACAATTCAATAAAAGGATTATCCTTATTGTGTTTGTAAGGCAATACTCTTATGATTTGTTTTCCTGGTTGAGGTTTCCATAGGTTTGAAGTCCTATTGTTTGTTGTTTGAAGCTGATTAAGACGCTTACGAATAGAATTAATATCCATTTTTTATTCTCCTTATTAGTTAATTTGCATTTGTTAGTTACCATAGTAACCATTTGATAATAAGTATCTGACACTTTTGCCAAATACAATTTTATTTTATTTTTTTGTATCAACAATCTTATATATTTTAGTAGGTATTTTGTTTAATCCATTTTCATTTGTTAACAACAAGCTATTCTGATAATCTCCCCACGGTATAGGAAATCTCTTATCCAACACGCCATTATTCAAACTTCTTATAACTTCGTTTAATGCGTTGATTGTATACAATGTGTTACTCTGTTTCTTTCTATGTAATGATATGGTGTTTGGAATGTCTTCGGGATGATTTTCTTCATCGTATTCTACATTGTAAGTACATATCAATTGATTTCTTTCTTTTAGATTCTGAAATACATATATCTTCTCATACAGAATATCATTACATAGCTCTATTAATTCTAATATATCGTCAAGTTTATCAACTTGAGTGAATGTGCAAAGCAGTTGAGTTTTCATATTAACCTTTAATTTCTGGCTTCTTCGCTTTAATTTCAGATGGATTTCTGTTAGTAGGAGTAGCTGTTACACATCCTTTCTTTGTTTTAGAGAAACCATAACCTGGATCATCTTTAAAGTTCATATAACAAGGCTTCTTAATACCATCGATTTCTTCTGAATATGCTTTTCCAGGTTTACCATCTTTCAATCCTATTTTTTGATTACTGTTTCCGAACTTGGTATACTCTAAATCATTGTTATTCACTGCTTGCATCATTTTCATCTCTCGTAAATACTGTTTAATAGATTCTTTATATCTTTCTTTTTCTTTATCATCCATACAATTACCAGCACCTTTAGCTAAAAACTTTTTATAGAGAGTCTCACCTCTACTCTCAGCATAAGATTCAATATTTTGTGCTTCTTCTTCTGATATTATATTATTTTCTAGAGCCCAATTTTTAGTGTCATCGTATTCATCTCTTCTTTCTTTATTTTTTTCATCCGAAGGTGGGTAATCTGGAGGATCTCTATCCTCTGGATAAAGTGTATAGTAACCATCAAGTAGAGAATTTAACCTTCTTCTTGTTTCCTTACCTTTGTAAACAGTAAGTCTTACTTTATCATCGCTCATTCCTGCACCACCACCTTTGTATTTAACACTTTCACCGCCGACAAATTCTAAAGCTACATTTAGATACTTCAAACTTTCGCTTAACTCATCGGCATCATCTAATCCTAAATCAGATGTATCTATTGCATTAACAATTATAATATCTGATATTTTAAATGTTTCGCTTGATGGCGCATATACTGAATTTCCTTGACTTAATTTTTCCAACATAACCTTTACTTCTGCAAAATCTGCTACGGAATCTTTAAAATCAACACTACTAGCCATATCGACTAAAAGTTGATTCAGTAGTTCATTATATTCTTCCCTATCTTTTTCATTACCTTCGGGATCTTTTATTTTCTTCAGTTTTTGTAAAGTGTCAAATACCTTTTTATTTTCAGGTTTATTTTCAGCACCTGCTTTTGACAGTAAGTATCCAAACCTTTCTTCTGTAACATTAATTATATTTAATGCAGTTTCTCTTCTATCTTCAGGTGATTGCACAGGTCCATAATCAACATATTCAAAATCTTCAGAGTTTGCTAAATCATCTATTTGATCATTATATCTAGCTATTTGTCTGCTAATGACGCTAGCTCTTTTCTGTACTTCTTCTTCAGTCATATTAGGATTATTTTTCCTTACGGCCTTCAGTAGAACATCGTTATCAGGTTGTTTTATTTTTTTCATAGGTTTACCATTAAATTTAATTGAACCATCACTTTGCTTTTCTATCTTAGCAGTTTTTCTTTTATCTGTTAACTTGTTAGGAACTAAAACTTTTTTACCGACAGCGCCCTCAGAAGATCCTCCAACGAAAACATCATATTTTGTTTCCAAATTATTCACCCAATTTTGAAAGGCTGGTGTTTTTACGCTAGTTTTTGTTTGTCCAGGTGGTGGAAATAAACTAACTTTATTTCTAGAAGGATACCACACTTTTGGTTCGTTGATAGCCAAGTATATTTCAGTTCTACCACTTTCTGTACTTATGAATTTTAAATAATTTTGTGCTAACTCTAGCTCTTCAGAAGTTAAATCCTCACCTCTAAACATTTTTTCTATTGTGGTAGAAAGATTTTTCTTTATTTCTTTAGTTAGATGTGGTGGATTATCAGGTGCATTTTCTAATTGTCCATTTACATTTACCATTCTACTTTTTATCATTTTTTCCGGCACCGGAGAAAATGTATCTTCTTTTTCTTCTTCATCTTCTCCTGATTTTACTTTCTCTATTTCGTCATCAGAAGCATTTTTTGTAACTAAGTCTTGTTTGTCTGGATTATGTTTCTGAACAACATATGTATTTCCACTCTTTTTGTTTTTAACAATATCATCTTCATTTACAATGTTATTTAGAAACTCAGCTCTGGCTTCTGAAGCCCATCCAAAATCTACTAATACAGATTCTAACTTCAGTAATTTAGATTTACTACTAACATCTGGTTTCCCGTCTGATGTTCTGTAAGCCCACTCTACTAATATTTTATTTAAGTCTGTAATCATTCAAACTTCTCCGTAATATCCCTCATTGTATGATAATCAGATCCTTTTGATACTTTAACAGGATACTTTTTATTTTGTTCTATTACTTTCTTTACCATTTTTACAAATTTCAATCCATCGTCTATATGAAAGTCAAATAAAAATGAATCATAGTTATACAATACTAATTTACTATTAAAATTCTGAATTTTAGGTAAAAGTTTGCTTAACATTTTCATATTATTTTCTGTTTCCATTAACTGAATAAGATAGTTAAATACCTTATTTTTGTTCATATCAGACAGATTCTTCCTATATATTCTCTTACTATAAATATCAGATTCTATGAAATTATTGGATTTATATCGCTTCCAAACATCATCAATATATACTTGAACTTTAGCAAAAAATGGATTGGTTTTTATTACTTCATCGGGTATGTGTCCATACAAATACTGAAATGAAAGTCCTTTAGCTTCATCATAACTTGTATTATACAGTTTAGCCATATGTTTGTGAACAGAACCTTTTGGAAATTTGTAGTCAACCACATCCCCAATTAGACGAAGATGATAAGCGTCATAGTCCATCTCTACTAACATTCCCTTTTCACCAAACCTACTAATGAATTGCTTTCTACTGCCATCCTTTTTGTTAAGAGCAGCAAAGTTCAAACCACCGAATCTATTTGATGGGCGGCCTGTAGCTGTGTAAGGATTGTATTCTGAATATACCATACCATTGGTTGTCTGTAGCCCATTACTCTCTATAGTTTGTAGTGACTCCAAAACATCTTCGTTATATATTTTGAACACAGAATCATTTTCTTTACGACCAGCAAATATAGATAGTTTTATTTTTTCAACCATTTTTCTACACCACTCTAAATGTTTCATAAGTGGTATCACACAGTTTATATTTGACTTTTTGTAGTATTGTCTGGCAAAAAACTCGTGAGAATTTGTTGTTACTCCTTCTAAATCTATAGTATCATTTTGTTCTAAATAGTATCTCATATTAACATCAGATACATTTTTCCAATCAAAGAATGATAATAACTTTTTCTTATCATATGTAAATACTGTTTTAGAAGTCCAAATATTTTCTAATTTAAGAGAACTTAGATTTAAAGCATCCGCATGCCTAAATGGTAGAATAAACTCTTTACTGTTTTCCGATATAGTCTTTACAAAAAGTAAACAAAGGTTTGTATCTTTGGGATGCTTATTGAAATCACATTCTATTGGAATAACTATAGAATCAAACTCTGAAAAGGATTTAGCGAATGATTCAAACTCTTTATCTGTTTCAACTACTACCAATTGTGCGCTTCACTCCATAGTTCTGTTGTTTTAGGATACACTTCTTTCATCTGTTCTAACAGTACCTTAGCATATTCTTGTATCTCCCATTGAGATGTCTTTTCATTTCTTAATTCTATGAAGTTCATAATTGCTTGAAACGATGCTGTCCAATATACTTCGGTATATTGATTCAATGGAAGTATTGCTCTTGCTTGTTCTTTACCAACTCCCATCTGTAATAGATATTTGTATTGTTCTTTTGCGTGAAACACAGCCATATCCCAATGATGTTTTGCAGAACTCTGATTCTCAACTGCTCCCTCTGTTGCTTGTTTGTTATCTTCTGATTGTTGTCTAAAAACTTCTGGTGTATAAAAGTCTTCAACTACAACATACCTACCACTAATCTCATTCCAAGCGTGATCTTTAGTAGAAGAGTTAGATGTTGTCTCTATTCCAACCACGTGTTTATACCATTGTCTCATAACAAACTCAGGAGCTTTTATATGGAACTGAACTTGTAAATGTCTGAATGGAGAATAGTGTTTATATTTTGCTAAATAACGAACTAATCTTTCGTCTGATTTATCAAATTTTGTTTTTCTTTTTCCGAATGATACTCTAGCAGAATTGACGACAGTCAAATCGTTACCTAACGAATCGACAACCTCAATAAAGCCTTTATCTAAAACTTTACTTTTCATATATAACCCTTATTTGTATATAAATATTAGAGACTAATCTCAAAATGTAAATTAATATCCACTAGCGCCACCTGCTCCGCCAGTCATTACTCCTGGTGGAGGACCTGTTGGTGCACTTTGTTGTTGTGTTTGAGTCTGTGTTTGAGTCTGTGTTTGCGTTTGAGTTTGTGTTTGTTGTTGTGTTTGTTCTTGTGGAATGTAAGAACTTAACCTTTTTTCAACTTCCTCTTTTGGTGACAAAACTTCAACAGCCCTAAAGTATTGAAGTGGACTGTTAAACAAACCTCTGATATTTGGCCATTCATCGGTAGCTAATTCTATAGACCTATTATTAGCAAACTGAACTTGTTCTAAAATACCTGATATGTACCATCTAAGAGATGTATATTCATACAATGGAGATGTTCCAACCATTTCTGATGCTATCTCAAATGGTAAAACTTTTTGTTCATTAGCTTTTCTAGCAAAATATCTTACAAAAAAACCTGCTTCGTAATCTTTATCAGTAGGTAGTTTCTTTTCAGATTTCAATACTATTGGTTCTTGTATATTTAGAGTATTGTAATACTCTATTAAGTTTTCTTGATTATCTACTGGAAAAATAAGTTCACTAAAAGCATCGTGTTGTGTGTTTGTCATATAATGTACACTCAAATCTTTTGTGTAGTGTATGTGATATGGCGTTCCCTCTTTTATAAAGATTCTTTTTCTATTTCTAAATTGATTCTTTTCAGTTCTAAAACCTCTCTCTACTCTCTCTGTTTCTCTTACTATTCCATCAATTATAGGATTAGAAACATAAGCACCTTTACTAACCTTTCTAGAATCATTTAATTTTTTCAGTAAAAGATTGTACTCATTAGGTGTGTTACTAGTTTGTATTTCTGCTTGCGCAGTTTGTTGTGCTTCTTGAGTTGTCATATTAGATAAACTTTCAGCTGAAATAGCCATTACAATCTCCTATTTATAATCTCTTAAATCATATTGTTTTAAATACACAGAACTAAAGTATTTTCCTGTTGAAACTAAAAAATCTCTAGCTCTATTTACCACATCAGGATTAGATATTTTAGAAGTATTTCTAGGTTCTATGTTAGAATCCCAAAAAGCTTTTCTAACCTTAAATGGTACTTTACCTTCAGGTATAGTATCAGTACCCCATCCGTATATAACTTTTTGTTTGTAATCACCATCTTCTCTTTGTTTATTTGTACTAGCAAGCTTAGTTCTCCAATTCGGTATTATCTGATAGAGTATAGTGTTTTGTGCTGAAGTACCTCTGTATGTAGAGAATGTAGGTTTAGGTTTGGTTTGTTCTTTTCTCTTTTTATTTAATTGTTCCAACATAACTAAATTAGGTGTTGATTTAATTCTCTGTCCTTGCCTTTTTGGTGGCTTTGGCTTTGGTTTTGTTGTTGGTTTAGGTTTTGGTTTTGGTTTTGGTGGTGGTATCGTAGCTTCTGTTACCTGTCCAGCATCCTTAAACTCAACTTCTTGATTACCTGTTTCTGGTGGTTCAACAACACCAACCTCTTTTTTCACAACTAGAGCTGGTTGTCCTGGACTAGTTTTGGTAACTTTTATTATTTCTACGGGTGGTGGAGGATCTGTCTTTTGTTCCTCTAATACTTTAGGAAGAGGATCTGGTGGAAGATTTGGTTCAGCGTCACCAGTCTTCTGTGATTCGTAAAGTGTTGATGTGTCTACTTCAACTTCCTCTTCTTCTTGTTTTGGTTCTTCTACAGGAAGTTCATCTTTAGGTGGTTTTCCTGCAGGAATATCTTCTAAGTCTGGTTTAGGTTTCCAAGTTTCTAATGGTGGCAAAGTAAATTCATTGTCTAACTGAAATCCGCTGTAAGCAGAGTCGGGACCAAGTACACCTGGTTCTTCAATTGGAGTTGTGTCTACTTCAGGAGTTGGTGCTAAAGTATCTGCAGGTGATGGTGATTCTTTATCTAAACTAAATACAAGTTCATCAGGAATAGAATTGTATCTCATTAAAGAAATTAAAACAGTATCCCATTTATCAGCTGCTATTTCTTGAGTAACATTCGTAACTTGAAAGTAAACTTGAGGACCTAAACTCCTTCCCTCAAAATTTATAGAAGCATTGTACTTTGGTTGAATGTAATCTGTTTGAACTATATCACCAGGAAGAAGTCCACCTGTACCATCTATTGTTAGTCCTAAAGTAGCTGGTATTAAATCATCAGTAGCAAATCCTTTTCTTGCAGTAGAATTATGTAAGTGTGATCTGATACTATGTTTTGCAGCTGGAAGTAATGTTATCTCTCCATTCTCTGAATCAACTTCATAAAATCCATTTTTTCCTTTTTTTCTATCACTAGCTAAAAATTTTCCACTACCTGCTTCTTTTTCAGTAACCCAAACAAGTGTTTCTTTCTTTGTATCTTCATCGTACTTTACTATAACAATTTCAGTTGGTTCTTCTTTTTTTTCTACTGGTTTACCATCTTTATCTACAACTGTAGCTTGTTCCCTATTTCCAGAAACCCATCTTCTCCACCATTGTGTTATGTTAGGGTTGAATCCTAAAGATGAAACGCCACTACTTGATTTTGTCTTTAGTATTTTAGACAGAAAGCTGGCATTCTCACTTCCAATAGTAGCTGCTAGAGGTAATGATGGAGCTGATATTTTCTGTCCTTTTTCTGTGTATAAACTTTGGTACGCCTTCTCAACATCTCTCAAATACTTATCCTCAAAAGAAACATCATCATCACTCCTAAATAATTTTGATATGTTTGAACTATTTAATTGTGGACTGGAGCTAGTTCCTTTGGTTTTATTATTTGCGTACATAGCAGTGACAGCCATAGCATCTGGAATCTTAAACTCTAAAGTTTGATTTTTAACAATACTGCCTATTCTAAAAGATGGAAATCTGTAAATACCTAAATCACTAACTTTGTGTGAATTTTCTTCGTGTTGAGTGTAAGTAGGATTAGTAACATTTGAAGTTTTTTTATCTACTACTTTAACATTAGTAGTGTCGTGCATATCAGCTGTTATCTCAAAATTCCAAGGACTTCCAAATGTTTGATTCATTTGACTAAGAAGATTTTTTACCCCATTCTCTAATTTTCCTGGTGGTCTAACATTACCCTCATCTTGAAATTGAGCTTCAGGTTTACTAATACCAAAAGCTTTCTGAATTTCTTTAACATTAATCCATATATTTCTTAAAGCTCCCCTATTGTCACCTTGATCAAATTCTCTGACATTACTTGTTCTTATTGCTTCATACATAAGACTTCTAGTTTTAGCTTCTTTATACTTTTCAGGATATATCTTTTTTCCAGCTTGACGGCTACTATCTCTAGTCTTATATGGTTCTTTTTCGTAATTCATTTGTTCGAGAGTAGGAAGTGTCTCTTTTATAAAAAATCTATCTGGATTATGTGATTTGAGAAGAGGGGGATTTCTAATTAAAGACGGCCTTTTCAATGTATCCGATAAATTTTCAGTCGATACTATAGAATCTAAAACTATTCCAAATTGCTTAAGTATTCTTGTTTTTAAAACTTTAAAATCAACACTACCTAAAGCATTTACAAATGATTCATATTCTGATTTTTCTACTGGTTCTCCTACTTTTTTGTCGTTTGACTCTTTTGTATGTAATACAGTCTCAATACTTCTAAAAGTCATCTTTACTTCTCTGTCATCACCACCTATGTAAGAAGTGTACCTACTTAATATGTTGTCTTCAAACCATCCCATTGTAACAAAAAATTCTAATTTTGGTGCAGTTCTGTGTAATTGTACCATTACATTTGGATAATCCTTACTATCTAAAAAGACACCGATATTACCGAATGCTTGATTTGATTTGTATAGTTCTCTTTCAACTGAGTTTGGTAAGCCGTTTTTTCCATTTGGAAAAATATTAGCGACATTTTGAACTTTACCTTTTATTTTAGATTCAGCTAAACGAAAACCATCTTTACCTAAAAATGAATAATACTCTAATGTTTTTCTACTCAAACCAAAATCAGCAGCTGTATTAACTCCACCACCACTAAAAGTCGCTGTGTAACCAAGACCCATTCCTTTTACATCGGTTTCATTCAATACACCATCTGAAATATAACTTCCTCCTGTACCTGCGAAGAAAACATTGTGATACAATATATCTCTTAAATTTATAATAGTATTAATTAAATTTTCAGGAGGAACAAATACACTATCTGAATTTGGTTTACCAGTTTCCCCTTTGACAACAACCGATTCAGCTAAATTATGACCTTTGTCTATTGGAATGTTAAATAGATTGACACCTAAAGATGATATAACAGTTGTACAATCAAATCCACCATCATTCCTAAGATTGTATGAAAAGTTTTTCACAACACCGCCAATAGCATCGTAGTCTCCTTTAGATTCTAAAATTTTTAATTGTGGATTTCTAAATATAGATTGGTCTACTACATAATTACCATCTTTAAAAGTTATAAATGGAGTATTTTCAAATCTTTTAGTATTTGAGTTAACCCACCCAAAATCAACAACCACTGTTTTTCCAACTGTTAAAAAGTATGGAGTCAAAAATTCTAAATCACCCAATGAATTTACAATCCAATTTACAGTGCATTCTCTTAAAGCTTTGTAACCACCTTTGTATTCAACTCTCACATCTTTTATACCAGCTCTTGGTTTTAATCTAGTATCATTTGAAAGTTGTCTTGATGTGTACATATCTGTACCAAATCTTATTTGTCCGTTCTCATCTCTCTCACCGCCACTTATCAAAACATTATTAACGCTATCTACTTTATTAGAACACATTCTCAAAAATACAGTTCTGCTCATTATGTCTTTTGGTCTAAGTGTAGATATGTTAGAGTTAGCTGGCTTTGATGGTTCAGAAGAGTTTACTTCCGACCAACCTAAAGCTCTTTCTTTAGCTTTCAATTTCTCTTGTATATTGTGAGGTATAAACTTTGTAAACATTTTATGAATTACTTAATTGAACTGCTTCTAATATATCATCTATTACTATTGGTATTCTAATTTTTTTTCCAGATGGTGGAGATAACTTACCATCACTAAATTCATTAGCTTTAGCTATAATCCACCACAAATTTGAGTCTCCATAATATCTGTAAGCTATGGAATCAAATCTATCTTCTTCAAATGGATAGATAAATATATCAGAATCTTTTATAGGTATGTTAGGAACTATAGTTGGTCTATAGTATCTAACATCATTCTTATCTTTTAATATCTTAGCGTTTTCGTATCTCATCTAATTAAGCTCCTTCTACTTGTCCTAAAGCCTCAAAGAATTTTCTAAAATCTGTAGTAACTTCATTATCTCCAACTTTGCGTTTTTGCTCTCTGTTTGGAAAGTTGTTAAATCCTAAACTCTTTGTGTTTGTAAATCTATTGGCATCTCCGTTACCATCAGGCAACCAATTGAGTCCATAATGTTTTCCTTTAGAAGCTAATGCACTATTACCAATGTATTTAAATTCACAAGCAACAGTTATAAAGTGTGGAAATTGTAAACCCTCTTCTATTTCCCAAGTAGATGCGTCTTCTACATTTACAGTTATAGATTGTAGTAAGCCTGTAGCTCTGTCAAACATATCTCCCATTGTTAAAGATATTAAAGGTGTTATCATTCTTTCTTCGGGTGTATATGATGGGTAACATAATCCAACTAAATAGTTTAACTTCTCCATAACAACAGGAAGTTCTTGAACTGTTTTGGGATATATTTTGAATGTAAAACTGACATTTCTATCTGCACCTTGGTAAACATAAACTTTGTCTGGCCTTCCGATATATCTTTCTTCTCCATAATCAGCAGTTATACTATCCGATATACCTTCTAATATAGCTCTGAAAACTAAGAACTTATTGTTAACTAAATCGTGAAATCTAAATTTTATGTAATCTCTTACAGGTTGTCCATTTATTACAAAGTCTTTCGTTCCATAAGGCAATAAGTTTACTTTATCAGTAGTATTTCCAGTTAAAGCTCCATTACCTGTAGCTTGGGTTTTATCTATCATAACTGCTTTTGCACCGATTTGACCAGCTAAATTTTTAGCTTTTTCTATTCCCTCATCTGATAACTCAGCTAAGTTACCTATAGCACCAACTCCCACATCTCTCGTAACTTTCATTTTATTACTTGTATTGAATTGTGTTGTTGTTACCTCTCTTATTGGAGACTGTTTAGCCATTTTGGCACTATCAAATCCATCCGGAACATATCTTTCTGCCTTCGTTAGTTCAGCGTAAGTAGAAGTGTAGTAATGTGTAACTGGGTCACCGCTTGTTTTTGTAGACATTTCTTTATTAAAAGTAACACCACCCTGAGTTTGTCCTAATTTATACTTGTCTGTTACTTTATCTGCATCTTTTTGAGCTAAATCTCTTCCACTAAAGAAAGTTGGAATACCATTCTCTATAGAAATAGGTGCTGATGAAGCTGGAATTAAATATTTGTTTGGATTCATTAAAAACAATCTGTCTTTTAATTCTAAATCTACTGTAACATCACCTAATCCTATATTTATTGTTTCTGTCATAGGAGCTTGTGCGCGCAATCTACTAAAACCACCTACTTCATCTATCCTCTGATTTATTTTGTCAAAAAGTTTATTGCCTACAAGTGGTATAGATTTAATCTTTTCACCAAGTCCACTATCTTCTTCTAATTTATTAAGTGGATTAACATCTCCATATTTTATACCACCCACGTGTCTATCGACATGCGTTATTGGTAGAGCAAAACCAGCTAATAATGTAGATATGTCTGTTAGACTACCAGCACCACTTAAATCAGAAGGATCTGTTATAGAACCAAGTGGTAAGTTAAGAACAGAAAGTGGGTTATATAACTTAGTTTCTATGGTAGGATTCAAAGCTTGTAAAACGGCTTGTTTTCCTATGAATCCTATACCCTGCGGAGTTAGTAAGAACTTTGCTATTCTAAATTTATCAGCAAAATTTCTTTCTACCAAACCAGTAAATGTAGGAGCTCCTCTTACAAAGCCACCTAAAAATCCATCAATACCAGCTGCTAGTTGTCCAAGAAATCCTGTTTCTGAGTTTGAAGCGTCTAATCCCCATCTACCATTTCCAGGTGCACGATTACCATCATCTTCAGGAATTTCTCTTAGTATAAAAGGTTGAGCAAAGCCTGTATAATTAAAGGGATCGGCAACTGCTCTGTAATCTTTAGTACCTTGTAAGTTATTTTCATTTATACCTGATGGTACATTCTTAAAAGTGTTTCCACTAGTAGCTGAACCAAATTTGAATAAATCACTAATGTAATCTGAATCTTCGTATTTACTTCTTATAACAGCTGGATTATGAAAAGAATCTACGAATACATCGTTTACCTCAGTATCAGTTTTTCTGTGTGCTTCTCTTGGTAAATTGAGAGTTACCTGTGATGGTAAACCTGTTGGTGTCTGATATATTCCTACTTGAAATGGTGTTTCATCAGAAGAGAAAACAGATTGTCTCGCAGCTAATGGAGTTAATGTGGCAAACTCAGTTACATCACCACCGATTGGTGACTTTAAATCCGTACCAAGTATATGTACTGAACCATCTTTGTATCTATCTCTAACATTTTTTCCTGCAGCATTTTTACCAAACACCACATCATATTTACCTCTTAAAAATGGTGATGGTGGGCCATCATTACTAAATGGAGCTGCTATAGAAGAATGAAAAGGAGCTGGTTCTGTAGATCTTGCTCTAGTTCTAAATGCTGTAAAATCAAACTGATTATCTGCATTTGGTAATAAATTACCACCATGCGCACCTTCAAGTTGTGGTGTGTTATCAAATGGTTGTATTGTAAATTGTTCAGGACCTGTTGATGTATGTTGTTGTACACTAAAAGTTAATGAATCGTTTTCTGGAGGAAAAAATCTACTGGTGTAATCTGCTAAAGGAGTAGTCATAAAATCAGATGTAAATTGTGGTTGTTCTTTTATACCTAATATAGTATCACTGTTAAATATAAACTGTGGTATAGCTCTACCAGTTACTTCATCAATATCATACTCCCCAAATGTACCATAACCACTTCTTGTTTTAAAATTTTCAGGAGCTGCAGCAGGCCATTCTTTTGCATATGGTGGCTTTACACTATTATATAAAGACTCTAAATCTGTCTTTGGTGTAAAACCTTGAGCATCATCATTTGGAAAAAAGTCTACACCCTTTTCTATCTGATTGTCAACTCTATCAGGAGAAGACATACCATACTTAAAGTTTTCTAAATTAGATAATAAATCTTTTAATGCCACTTCAATCTCCTAGCTTTGCATCGACAAGTCGTTGATTTTTTGATTCATTGTATTTAATTGGTTTACCATAGTAGATAAGTAACCCTCTGTTTTACTCATATCAGCACCAAATCCCATTTGATTTTTAGTGCCTGAAACTGCTTCACCTTTGTGAACTTCAGCTATACCACTCTTTGTAACTATACCACCAGTATCTAATGCGGGTGGAGTTTTTCTTAGTAGTTTGTAACCAGCCAAACCTACACTTGCTAAAGCAGCTAATGCTAAACCTGGTCCAATAAATGGAACTTTAGAACCACTGGCTGCAGCAGTTGAAGCAGCGCTTGCTATAGAACCTATAGCTCCTTTTTTCTTTTCCATAGTAGCT
>Ga0255759_10001217_pt1 | contig 23157 bp, 9 predicted proteins | sample 101ome_20_FD_179959 | JGI IMG/M metagenome (GOLD analysis project Ga0255759, IMG submission 179959) | Coastal salt marsh microbial communities from the Groves Creek Marsh, Skidaway Island, Georgia - 101404AT metaG (version 2) | ecosystem: Environmental > Aquatic > Marine > Intertidal zone > Salt...
GCGATTTCCATGGCGGTCTTCTGCGACACACCATTTTCGTTACCCCCCCCTCCGGTCGAGCCAGCAGTTCTGTTCAACCATATGGCATAATTAGCATTGCTACCTGCAGAATATACTTGATAAGTCACAGTACTCGTTGTATTAGGTGAGTCTATCCACGTGATCATGGCTTGTTGGGGTGTGCTATCTGTATTATTATCATAAGATGCCGTGGTCACACCACTGTGATCTACCTGACCAGACACCGTGTTGTATCCAATTTGAACACCATCCCGGTATATTCTGAAAACATTGTCGTGGTGGGCTTCATACTCTATCCGCCATATCAAATAAATTTTCGAATTTGAGAAGTGCGGTTTGATGGAAAGATCGAGCGGAGAAACGTGTACAGACCCAGCGGATGAATACGCGACCTTGTCGTGCACTTGCGCGGAGACGAATTGCACGGGCACCCCGGGTGCGTACAAGGGTGCCGCGATGTGCACTGGCTGAGCGATGACGTTACCGAGGCGACCCATATCGTAGAGACGCTTGACCTCTTCGGCTGTGAGGACGACGTCCCATATTTTAGGGTTAGACATGTAACCGTCTAAGAAAGATCCTGGTGTAGTTACGTCCGCGCCAAAATAGATTGGATATGATGATGGTAGTGTGATGCTAGTGGTACCACCCGAAACCTGTGTCCCCTGTGACAATTTTACGTTATCCATGTATATGTTCACGTTATCTACACCACCCGTTCCGTCCCATGTAACTGCCATGTGGACCCAATTGTTGGTCGTAAAAGTGTAAACATAATCCCGATATGCAACTCCAAGTCTTGACTCTACCCTAAAAACGTTATTACCAACATAAATTGTGAAGTTCGTAAAACTTCCACTACTTGCAGCTCCAAAAGAATACACAACTTTCCATTGCCCTGCTGAATGGAAATTTATCCAAGCTGAAAAGGAATGTGCACCACTAGTTTCTGTCAAGTGCGCACCCGATTTTGTGGTGATATAATCATTCGAACCATCAAACACTAACGCCTTCTCCGTGGCGTCGTAATATGGGTTGTACGCTGCACCCCCGTAAGTATTCTCTAATAGACCATCCAACCCCCTCCCCGACGTATCCCGCACCACCCCATTCTCCATGGGGTTCGTCGAGGTGTTGTATTCCACCACGAGCCGGTCCCGTCGGGGCGTGTCGTCCGCGTCGAGCGGTGGTCCTATGCGAGGCACCGTGAGGTTTTTGGTGAGTTTGAGTTCCCCATCGTGCAGGGTGGATTGACCACGCTCGCGGGTGCCGAAATATCTATGCGTCTCATACTGCCAAGTGGAGTCGCCCCGTACTTTGGTCACAATCATCGCCAATTGACTAAAATATTCCGTACTGTTCAATGAAAATTGAGTTTCGCTACTGATAGTTTCACCGGTAAAAGATTTGATTACCGTCCAAGTCACGCCATCGTTACTTCCAAGTATAGTGAAATCTTCCGGTGAACGATTGCCACCGTTTCCAAGTGAGAGTGCATCAACCTTAATTCTATAGGGCATTTCAAGAACTATGTACGCACCGGTAATACCCGAACCAGGTAATTGCGTCGTTCCATTATAAGCGTAATCTGTCCCACCAAATGTATAGGCATCTGCATGATATATATCAGTTGAATCATTGAATGCTTCCCACGCATGATAACCATGAGACGACGCATAATCGGTTTCACCGGCATACACCTTAAAAACCCCATGCCCGTCCATGTACGTTTCGTAACCAGTCATCGCCCTCGGTGGGAACTCCTCAGATTCGTGAGCCTCGTCCATCACCGTCAAAGCCGCCTCCGGTGTAGTCGTCCCGATACCCACGTGTCCCTTGTACACCGAGACGGACGACGTCGCCACACCGAACTGGTCCTTTTGCGCGTCCCACAGTTCGAGGGCTTGCTCCTCGTGGAGATACTTGTCGTACACCCGGAAGTTCGCGACCTTGCCGTCCAAGCCCTCGCCGACGCGGGCGACGATGTCGAGGTCTCCTTCTTCGGTGCCGAGAAGTTCTATGTTTTTTATATGAAATCGAAGACCATTACCGTCAATACTTCTTATTACGACGGCGTGATACTTAAAATAATTTGAGTTTCCAGATATAGTAAGGGGTGCTACGTCGTTTGTATAAGTACTCGTAGATTGTTCGGCGATTAAAGTCCAACCCGTAGTAACAGTGGGTGCAGAATTTTTTCCAAGAAAAGCAATACTACCCGGGCTTCTCGACGCGGACAACCCGTCACGCGTTAAATTAAACCCTGTGATTTTGAGTTTTCTCGGTGATTCCAATATAATATATTCTCCGCCGTGTTCCGTGCTAGACGTATCAGTGAGTCCACTTGATGTATTTTCTACACCAGCACTAGTGTATTTTTCATCAGACTTCCAGTAAGTTGAATTATCTTCATCGAACACATGCCAGGCGCGATCACCGTCGGAGAGTGTCTCATTACTCGCCGTCACCACATACCCCCGATGTACGTATCCAGTCATCGCGATGTGCGGATATTTCACCACTGTCGAGAAAGGGAAGCGAGTGAAGTCGTTCTCTTTGTGGCCGTAGAAACGCATATGTTCGACGACCAGTGCGTCTTCACCATTGATGTTTTTACACAGGAACATGAGATATTTATAGCCAGTGGAAGTATTTATAGGAAAAGTTTGTGTAGCTTGGTTTAACGTTGTCGTAGACGATAGAAGTAAATCCCAATTCGTGTCGTCATTGCTACCTAATATGACCCAAATAGTTGCGAGACGTGTTGAGCTAAATGTACCCCCATTTGTAAAGTATACAGAAGATGGTACCAATTTGTGTGGCATTTCTATTTTGTTCCAGTGTCCATTGTGTGTCCCACCGTCTGAATCCGTAAACGTATCACCGTCAATGGCTGCGTATGGAGAAGATGAACTGTATTTACTAAAGTCGGTCATCCATACACCAGCAGTCGTAGAAGTCGTATAACTTACAGTGGGATTGTGTGCACCCCATGCGGGTCTTTTATTATTACTATCCGTTAAATATTCACTACTCGCACTCACCCTATACCCATACTGCGAGTTTCCCGTCATCGCAAACGATGGGTACTCCCCGGACGTGTCTTGCACTTGAACATCCCCCAACTTTCGACCGTCGAGGTAGCACGTGCGTAGACCACCACCCCCTTGTGTGGCGTACACGAGATTGTGCCACGTGTTTGCCGTGAGGAACTGGTTATCACCACCATCGATCCAACCCAGGTGTCCCGTTTCGGTCAATGAGATGGCGGTCTTCGCGTCAGCCTCACCCGCTTCGGTCCCCACGTGGAATAGTGTGGCATTCGAGGTCACGTTGGCACAGTTAAACCACAGGGACACGGAGTGTGGGTGCGTCCCCTCCATCGCAAAGTCCCCGGTAGACATCGTCACGTTCGAGGTCGTGAGGGACGAGAACGACCAGGCGTTCCCGGAGAAACTCTCGCTGTTATCGGTGAGTGTGTGTCCCTCCCCGGAGTAGTCCGTCGGGGTCGACCCCTTATCGCCATCGATGTACAACTTGACACCCGTCGTATCCGGAAGGTTGAACTGGGACGTGATGGTGGTGTCCACGGATGTGTCGGGGTCCGAAGTTTCTTCGTAGCCGTAGAGTTCAAGTTCGCCTATTGAAGCACCCTCTTGACCGTTAGTTTTTACAACAACGAAAGCGTACTCTAAATAGTATTCTGTAGCATCGATAGTTTGATTGGTTGTGTTCCACGCTCCTGTATCTGTTCCACTTGGTATCTCATATGTATAATTTTTCACATGTGTCCACGTACTTTCGTTTCTTCCATATATATCAACTTCATACGGCATGTGCATATTGGGTGCATTCACGACAATGTTTTTTAGTTTTATCTTTGAAGGTAATTTTATAATAAGGTATTCACCGATACTCGTATTCGTGTCGAGTTGAGTTTGAGGTGATGACGGTTTCAAAGCAGACGGCGTTGCAGTGCTCTCATTATTTACGTAAAGATCGTCGGTTCTCCAGCGAAAGCTCAAGTCGTTAGATATACCATCAAATGCACCATATGCAGCATTTGTGGTGTTATTGTTTTCATCACTCGCACTCGCCACATACCCACCTACACCAACATTACTCGTCAACGGCACCTCCGGATACTTCCGCAAAGGCACCGGACCTCGTGCGTGCGGACCCGTTTGGTCAACCACCGTGTTCCCACCCGTGATGGCCGCCGATGCCATCTCGACCTTCCCTCCATCGATCGCGAACGATTCGGTGAAGAGACGCCATTCACCTAAAATGAGGCGACCATTATCAGCATTACCCACAATATTTGTAACAACGATGGCGTAGTATTTGTAATGTTCCGTTGCGTCTACGACGAATTGTTTTTGCACATCATCCGTATAATCATCACCAGTTATTCCACTAAAAGAACCCAAAGTAGTCCAAGATGTATTATCATTTGAACCGATAATTGAAAATGAACTTGGCATATTGAGAACGTTACCGTCCCGTGATTGCAAAGATATATGTCTCAATTTTGTCTTGTATGGGAGTTCTAATTGGACCCATTCACCGGTCACACCACCGAGAGACATTCCACCTGTATGTGCATATGGCGATGTAGTCGCGTAGGACACATTGGACGAATAACCACCACCGACCTGAGCATTTGTCTTATTAAATGTTTGCCATGATGGATGATTGTTAATACTCCCCTCACTCGACGCCGTCACCTTGTACCTCCCATGTCCATCGACCACCGTAGAATCACCCGTGAGAGCCGCTGGTGGTTGTTCGCTCACGATGGAGAGTTTGTTCGAGATGAGCCCACCGGAGTCCTCGAACTCTTGGGTGGTGGCGTTCCATGTCACGAGGTTCGACGCCGTGGTCGCCAGGGTGGGGTCGGACACGGACACCTTACCGAACGTCGCGACGTTGGTGGTGACGTTTCCGTTTTCGAGGATGTCATCGAGTTGATATATGATGGAGAGTGGGATGGTGTTGATTGTGAGGCTCGTCGTCGTGAGTTTGAGGACGTTCGCTTCGCCCCCAACGTTCAGTTTGTAGTCACCGGGGTCGACGTTGATTCCAACGTTCCCGTGTTCGTCTATGCGCATCCTCTCCGTGTTTTTCGTGGCGAAGGTGATGTGTTGCTTGGTCGCGTCCGAGAGCGCGCCCTCGATGGTGATGTTGGACTCGTTGGAGTTCCCGGCTCTGAGCACCAATCCGGTGTACTGATTGTCGGTGTCCGTGTCGTTCGCGTTGAGGTTCAACTGTCCCGCGCTCCGGAGGTACACGTCGGAGTTTTCGTCCGTGTTAGCGGGACCCCCGAGGCGAAGGTGCCCGTCGACGTGCAGACCGGCGACGCCAACGTCCGCGCTGTTCGGTTGGATGCCGATGCCCGCCATCTTTTGGGTCACGAACGCGGTCGTGGCGTTGTTAAACTCCAGGGTGTTCGTGGTGGTGTTCCCCAAGTTGCTCGTTTGTTGGAGGCTGTACCCCGGTAAAATTTCTATGGACCCCAGTGTGAGTTTGTGTGAGATGTACGCGTTTCCTTGCACGCTCAGGGTGTTCCCGTCGGTCCTCGCGTCGTCGACCCAGAGGTTAGACCCGACCGCGAGGGTGTGTTCCGGAAACAGGTTCCCCACGCCCACCATCCCGGTGGTCACCAGGGAGGTGGCGTTTCGGAACTCCACGATGTTGGATGTGACGTTCCCGTTCAGGATGATTTCTTCGAGGGTGGACGCGATGTTATCCAACTGGGAACCGTCCCCGATGAAGGTCGTCGCGGTCACGTTCCCGGCGACCAGGACGTTCCCCACGGACACGTTCAGACCGGTCACGACATTGGAGAGGGTCACCTGTTGATCCGTGGTGGCACCGAATTCTGAGACGGATTGGAAATCCGTGACGAGGTTCGAGAGGAGCCCACCGTCGCCCTTGAAAAAAGACGCCTCGACGTCGCCGAACACGTTGATGGTGAAATTGTTCGCTTCGTCCATCACGATGGTTTCGTCCGACGCGGCGTTGAGGGTGTGCCCGAACCTGAGCGCCGGTTGGTCCTCATCGTAGTACACGATCACGTTACTGTCCGAGGACGCCCCGAGATTTCTTGAGATCAAGATGCCCGTGTTACTGGAGCTCGATGTGTTCGCCGAAAGTTCCAGAATCCGCTTCAGTTGAAGGTTCCCTTCTGGAATCTCAACCTCGCCGGCGAATGTCTGGAGATTTGTGGCCATCTATACTCTAACTACAGAAAAGTTCTGTGTGCAAAAATAATGCATACATTTTTGTCGACACGAAGTAGAACAATGTACTTTAAAATCGAGAGGCGCATCAAGACGCCCGGGGAACGCGCGGTGTATTGGTCTGGTGATAAGTACATCACGTACACGTCCGTGGACGCGGACGGGAAAAAGTGTCTGGTGTACGAGAGTTTCAACGGTGACTGGGAGCCCACCGGAGAGGAGCGGCGGGTTTTCGGGGAGAACTTGGAGGCGAGGGACCCGGTGATATGTCGCGTGGGTGAAAAAATCTTCGTCGTCTTCAACGGTCTGTCCCCGTTTCAAAACCAAGAGCGGTGCATGTGGATGCACACCCACGGAACGCAGACGGTGAAACCGGTGTTTTTCATGTCCGGGATGCACGACGTGGAGCGGAACTGGTCCCCGTTCGAGTACCGGGGTCGTCTCGCGTTCGTGTACTGCTTCGATCCCCTCGTCATACTCATCTGCGACTCGGACACCGGTAAGTGTTCGGTGATCAAGGGGACGACGCCCTGTGCGACGAAAGGGTTAGTCCTCAAGGGTCGGTGCAACCTGCACGATCGCGGTGAATTTTACGAAGGCTTCGCGCGCTCTAAACACAACGGTAAAGAGTTGGCGCACCTCGTAAAATTCACGAAAAAACTAGAGTTGTGGAACGTGTCCGAACCGGTGATGCACGAGGACGCGGAGAGCGACGACGTGCAGGTTCCCCTCGCGTCTTGGGTGGAGAAGGACGCGGTGTACGTCACCGCGCGCATCGGAGACGCTCCGGGGTGCGTCATCTCCAAGTACTGCGAGAAATCGTGGTCACAAAAAGTCAGGGACATGCTCAGTAAGTAAACGTGGCGACGGGGCTCGCGTCCTCCTCGATGGATTCCACCTGCCCCTCCGAGCTGGACGTCATGTACTCGATGGAGAGGGAGTAACTGTAATCCGTGGTCCCAGCCTGTGTGGGCTCCATCACAACCTTCGTGGGCGTGGTCGTCACCGTGGACGACCACGCGTACGGATTCGTCTCGTACCCGAATTTGTTGAACGTTCCGATCTGAATGTCCTGTGCCGTGCCCCCACCGGATTTCTTCCCCCCCTGCATCTCCAAGACGAGGGTGGAGACGTTGGAGTATCCCTCCACCAACTGTGCGATGATTTTCGCGTAGAAGACGTCCGAAGTGAAGACGACCCCGATGTTGGAGTTGGTCATCGTGCTCGCGTATCCGTACTTTTTGTAGGGCACGGTGTCGAAGTTCACGACGGTTCCACCGTGGATGACCGCGTTGTTGGACACGGTGATGTTGGAGGAAAACTCCGGGTCGAGGAGGTCTGATTTGAGGTTGATGTTCGATTCGAGGATGGAGATGTTGGCGATGTTTGACAAGTACTGCCCGTCCCCGTAAAACTGATTCGCGTGCACGTTCCCGGTCGCCGAGATCCCGGTCGCGTTCGACAGTTCGATGGTGAGGGTGGACGTGTTCCCACCGTTGGTGACCTGTTCGAGCGTCTGAATCTTCGTCAGTAAGTTTGTCGGATCGATCTTTTTCATGTCGTTGTTCTCGTCGTTCACGTACACGTAGTTGAGGTCTCCGTTCGAGGTGACGATTTGGGCGTTCGGGATGTCGTTCGCCCGACCCACACCGGTGACGAAGACGATCCCGTTCGTGTCCTTCTTGATGCAGATGCCGATGTTTTGGATGAGATCCGGATTCGTCGTGTCGTACGGTTTCACGTTCGAGAGACCTCCCGGGGTGGTGTTGGAGACGTAGAGGGTGTCGCCCTCGTTGAACGCGCTCGTGTCCACGTTGTTCACCTTGCCGTACGCCACGGCGTAGCCCTCGTTCCCGGTTGTCACGTTTTCGGACATGAGACCGATGGCGGGCATGGTGACCGGAGAATCCGATTGCGCCAAAGCCACGTTCGCGACGTTGGTGTTCCAACTGTTGTAGATGTACACCGCCTTACCTCGGTCCAGTTGGGAGCCCGTGTTGTTGTGCACGCGGATGTAGTTCTTGATGCCCATCTCCTCGTTCACCCAGTTGGAGCCGTCGTACACCAGGGCTTCGTTCGTGGCGGGATTCTCGATCTCGACGTTGGAAAGTTGGTCGAGTTTCACCACGACGTTCGCCGTGAGGTCGGTGGTCAATGCGGTGGTCGGGTTTTCGAAACTGACAACCTGGTCGGTGGTGTTCCCACGCTCGGTGACTTCTTGGAGATTGGTCGCCAAGTTGGAGAGGAATCCACCGTCGCCGTAGTACGCCTCCGCGTTCGCCGACCCGAAGACGTCCAACACGTTGCTTCCGGTGTGGGTCCCCCCGTTCACCACCAACTTATACCCGAGGCTGATGTTCCCGGTGGAACTGTCCGCGACGAGGGTGTCGTCCTTCCAGTTTCCAGAGTCCACGCTCGGGTCCCTCACGGTGATGTAGAAATCGTCTCCGGAGTTCCTCCCGAAGGCAGCGCGAGACACGTCGTTGTTCGCGAAAGTCACGGTGGAGAATCCCCCGTCGGTGTCGTTGAGGAAGATGTCCGGCTCCACGGAGTCTATCCGGAGTGCGCCGACGCCGTCGTTGAGGGAACCGGCGGTGAGTTGGAGGGGTGGCGTCGAGGTGTTCAAACTATTGAAAGATAGGGTCTGCAGCCCCTGAATGGTGGACACGTTGAGGGTGTGGGCGTTCGCGTTCCCGTGCACGTCCAGTTCGAAGAGGGGCGCGTTCGTGCCTATCCCCACGTTCGATCTCGAGACGTCGACCACGAAGGTGTCGGTGTCCACGGTGACGTCACCGGCGACTTCTAAACCGGTGTTATTGATGAGTTTCAAATCGTTCGCGGTGAATTGAGCGATGATGTTCATGTACGAATTGTTTTGCACCGCCACCTCGACGATCCCGTCCTCGGCGTTCAATCCCGCGTCGCCGATTTTCCCGGTGATTTTCGCGTAGTCCACCTGATCTCCGTTGTCGTTCTCCCCCGTGAATTTAATCTCTCCGATGTAGTCCCCGTTCGCGGGCGTCGCGCTGTTCCTCCACATGACGAGTTCCGGTCCGGCGGCGCTTCCCCCGTCCGTGGATTCCATCGTGATGCCGGTCGTCGTGAGGGCGCCCACGTTGGCGCTTCCGTGGACATCGAGCCCGGTGGACGTCAATTCTCCATACACGTGCACGGCGAGCGCGTTGGCTTCGTCCGGGACGAGATCCGTCGAGCTCGGGTCACTGAGGGTGTGTCCAATCATGAATTCGGATTCGTTGCCCCGGTAACCGATACCCACGTTCGAGGACGGTCGAGTCATGATGATGCCCATGTCCAAGGTGTCGGAGACGTTGTTGTTCGCCAATTCGATGATGGCGTCGTTCACGATGGTGTTCTCGGTGGTGAGTTGAGTGACCGAACCCTCCACGATGAGGTTTCCGGAGACGTTCACGTCACCGTCGACGGTGAGGAGGGAGGACCCAAAGGTGAGGGCGGCGCTGTCCGTGAGTTCGTTGTCATCGCCCACGAAGACGATCCGGGTCGCGGTCAAGTCTGACATGAAAATGTTATTACTCACGGTAATGTTGGAATCGAAGGTGGGGTCGAGCAAATCCGCCTTATCGCTCTCGAGCGTGCTCACCCTCGCGGCGTTGTCCGACAAGTCGGTGCTCACCACGTCAATCCTGGAGGAGTTATCGGCGAGATCGGTCTCGAGGGTGGACACCCGGGCGCTGTTGGAGGACGCGTACGTCTCGAGGGTAGTTACCCGGGCGTTGTTGTCTGCCAAATCGGTCTCCAAGGTGGACACCCGGGCGTTGTTGTCCGCCAAGTCGGTCTCCAAGACGGATATCCGGGCGCTGTTGGAGGACGCGTACGTCTCCAAGGTGGACACCCGGGCGCTGTTATCCGCCAAATCGGTCTCCAAGGTGGACACCCGGGCGTTGTTGTCCGACAAGTCCGTCTCCAAGACGGATATCCGGGCGCTGTTGGAGGACGCATACGTCTCGAGGGTGGACACGCGGGCGTTGTTATCCGCCAAATCGGTCTCGAGGGTGGACACCCGGGCGTTGTTGTCCGCCAAGTCGGTCTCCAAGACGGAGACCCTCGCGCTGTTGGAGGAGGCGTACGTCTCCAAGGTGGACACCCGGGCGTTGTTATCCGCCAAGTCGGTCTCGAGGGTGGACACCCGCGCGTTGTTGTCCCCGAGGTCGGTCTCTAACACGGAGATTCTCGAGGCGTTGTCCGCTAAATCCGTGACCACGAGGGTGACGTTCGCGGTGTTGGAGACGTTGGCTAAGTATTGCCCGTCCCCGTAGAAGACGCCCGCGGTGACGTTTCCGGCGACGAGGGCGTTTCCGGAGAGATCCAACCCGGTGGGATTCGTGAGAACGATGGTGATGTCTGACTCTGCCCCGTTTTCGGTGAGGTCTTGGAGGGTGGAGGAAATGTTAGACAAAAGACCACCGTCACCGATGAAACTGTTCGCGGTGACCACGCCGGGCTCGCTGATGAACACGTTGGCGCCCACGTTCAGGGTCTGATCTAAGAAGAGCGACCCCATGATTTCCACATTCATCACCCTGCTCTCGTCCACGCTCAAATTTGTCGTGGAGTGGGCGATGACGAGTTTCTCGTCCACCCCTTTGTAGGCGACGATGACGTTCGCGTTCGGGCGATTGAGTCGCAGACCCACATCGGTGGCGCTCACGGAGTTGTTGTTCGCTAGGTCCAAGACCGGGTCGTCGATCTTCACCTCTGTGGATTTCACGTACGTGACTTCTCCTTGGACGATCAAGTTCCCGGTGACGACCGTGGCGTTCGCCTCGAGTGTGAGCGCCCCGGAATCGGTCTTGACCTTCGGTGTGGTGACGTCGGTGGTGTAGATGCCGTTGTCGGCAAAGTTTCTGATGGAAATCAAATCTCCGTCGTGCTTGGCGAAAATGTTGGATCCTATGGACAGGGCGTACACCGGGGAGTACGGGTTCGTGTTGCTCACGCCGAAACCGTTCGCGCTGTACAAGGTGCCGAAGACGTGCACGTTGAGGTCACGGGTTTCGTCCGGGACGAGGGTGAGCCCTTCCGGACCGTCGTTGGTGTGGGCGATGATGAACTCATCGAGGGTGTTGTTGTACCCGAACGCGACGTTCATTCCGGGTCCACCAGACATGCAGATCACACCGGAATCCGTGGCACCGGGGTTACCGATCCCTAAAATGGGATCTTGGATGAAAACCGTGTTCGATTCGAGGTACGTCAGATTACCGTACACTTGGAGATTCCCGTAGATGGACGTGTTCCCGGTCATTTTGTTTTTCCCATTGTTGTTAAACTCCGTGCCCTCGGCGAAGAGTTGGGTGGCAAACAATTTTCCATTCACTTCGAAGACGTTTCCGGTTTCTATCGCGTTCGTGTTCACCCCGACTTTCCCGAGGGTGATGAGGGACACGTCCGTGTTCGTGAATTGTATGGTGTTGCTCGTGACGTTCCCGTAATCGGAGACGTGTTGGAGGGTGATGTTGGAGATCCCACCTCCGTCTCCGGTGACTACTCCGGTGAACACCGGGTTATCGATGGGCGCCTTCAATATCTCGAGCGTGCTCACCCTCGCGGCGTTGTCCGTCAAATCGGTCTCCAGGACGGACACCCGCGCGTTGTTGTCCGCCAAATCGGTCTCGAGGGTGGACACCCGCGCGTTGTTGTCCGCCAAATCGGTCTCCAATACGGTGACCCGCGCGTTGTTGTCCGCCAAATCGGTCTCCAAGACGGTGACCCGGGCGGCGTTGTCGGTGGTGTCCGTCTCGAGGACGGAGACGCGCGCTGCGTTGTCGGCGGTGTCCGTCTCGAGGGTGGACACGCGCACGGCGTTGGAGGCTAAGTCCGCCGTGTTGACGGAGATTCTAAAACTGTTATCTAAGAGGCGACTGCTGAGCACGGAAATCCTGGAACTGTTATCGGCGAGGTCGCTCTCCAAGACCTCCACCCGCGCGGCGTTGTCCGAGGTGTCCGTCTCCAAGGTTGCGATCCGGAGCACGTTCGAGGCGTGGTAGGTGTACAAGGTTGACAACCGGAAAGAATTGCTATTGACGTCGGTGCGGAGGGACGTTACCCTCGAAGAATTGTCCGCTAAGTCGGTGGTGTTCGTGGAGATACGGCTTGAATTATCCGCCAAATCCGTGGTGTTCGTGGCGATGCGACTGGAGTTGTCGTCGAGGTTGGTCTCGAGGGCGTCTATCCGGAGCACGTTCGCGTTCAACTCTTCGTCCGTGGCGATGTTTGACAAGTACTGCCCGTCCCCGTAGAACACCCCGGCGGTGAGGGCGTTGGACACGGTGAGGTCCCCGTACACGTGCACGTTCAAGACGTTCGCCTCGTCGGCGAGGACGTACCTATCGGTCGCGGTGTTTTGCGTGTACGCGAGGATAAGTTCATCGGTGCCCTCGACGTAACTGACACCCACGTTCTGTCCACCGGGTCTGTTCATGATGAGACCCAGATCGAAGAGGAAACTCTGGTCGGTGTTGTTCCTGCCGAGTTCGATGAGCGGGTCGCTCACGCTCAGCGTCGTGGATTCCACGAAGGTTGTATCCCCGGTCGCCACCAAGTTACCCTCTATCCGCACACCCCCGCTCACGACCAACACGTTAGACCCGGTATCGTCCACCCACAAGTTTGAACCCACGCTGAGCGTGTGCCCCGGAGACGCGTTCGCGATCCCGACGGGTCCTGTGGTCACGAGGGAGAGGTCCGCGTTCGACAGGGACACGGTCTCCGAGGTGACGTTTCCGTAGGTGGTGACGCTCTGTAAATTTTGAAACTGGTGCGACGGGTGCCCGCTGTCACGGATCTCCTTCGTCTGGGTGTTGTACACCAGGGTGTTTCCGGTGACGTCATCTCCGTAAGTGATCGGGGCGACATAGAAGCCCGACGTCGAGACGTTGACGACCTCCTCTGTGGCGTTGATGAGGATGGCATTGTCAGCCTGGCTGTCCGGCATGAACCGACCCAAGCGGATCTTTTGAGATCGCTCAACGGTGTTCAAGTTTTTCACCATCTCCTACTCTAATACTATGTAAGATTTTATCGATTATCAATTGGCATACCGAGTGGCGGCGATGCCGTTAAGATACGTGAGAATTTGAAGGTTCACGGCGTATATGTCGTCTGTGAGGATTTCGGTCTCACTGTGAATCTTGAAGGATGAAATCCGGGAACAGTTCAAAGACCCCGACGGTTGAAGGAGGGAGGTTTGCATACAGAACGGGTACATGAAAATATCCGGAGACGTCACCGTGGACGTGTGATAGTAGTGGGTGACGTCCATGAAATTCGGTCGCGCCCACTTGAACGGGGAGAGATCGGTGCCGTTGATGGACAACTTGATCTTGTTCGTCGTGGACTTGAGGGAACTCGACAAGGTGTTGCTCGACGCGATGAATTTGACTGGGTGCGAGAAAGTCAACTCTTGAATCGTGTCGTTGGCTGCGATGTTCTTTTGCACTTGGAAGATGAGTTGGTGTTTCTCCTTCGTGGTGTCGGAGAACACGGCTCTCTCCTCGTCACCAAGGTAGTACATCTGGGAGAAGCACTGCCACTTGTAGTTGGCGGCGTTCGGTCCCCACCGGATTCGAAGTTCGACGTTGGAGTACGGGATGGCGCACAAGATGAGCGCCGTGGACGGTTGTTCGCAGAACGCGAAGCGCAGGGGAAAGAAGTAACTCGAAGAGGACGAACCGGGGTGGGGACCGTTTGAACTCTTCGAGACGTTTCCGGCGAAGAGATCGACGGCGATGTTTTCCATGAAATCGGACGTCTGCTCGTCTATCACGACCCCTCCCACGACGAGCTCGATGCTTTTGATGAGTGTGGTCCACGCGTGCGTACTCGAATCCTGGGCGGCGGTGCCGTCGTCGATCGTAAAGTACGTGTACCCGAGGAGGTCACCGGTTTTTTGAATTTGAATTGTGCTCAAGCCGTTAGCGGTCACGGCACCGGTGATTTTTTGTTCCTCCACGAGTTGGGAAAAATTGGAGTGTTTCCTCCAAACCTGATTGAAAAAAGAAACGCCCGTCTCGGCGCTGCCATCTGTAATAATCCACTTGTCCTGGATACCTGTGGAGACCAACTGGATTGTTCCGGGTGACATATTTAATTACTATACCTGTAGAAGAATTTTTTTAAATGTTTTGTTTCATACACGTGAAACGAATGACGAGGAAATTGTCCGAGGCGGTGTCCGGATCTTTGATCGTGTTCCCGTCTTGGTCGTAAAGCGTGCACGTGAGTCGATCGATGGACCGGATCGGGTTCACGTATTGCACCGCGCACGGGTAGTTATCACGGAACAGGAAGAGCTGGCTTCCGGCGTCGTGACTGGAAGACTCCGAGACGATGCTGGCGAAGGCACCGCGAACGTTCGCCTTGCTCGCCTCGCTCGCGTCCGAAAGGTCTTTGAACGCCCGATCGTTAAAGTTTGTGTTCAACTCGGTGATGCTCACGTAACAGTGTTCAACTTGCACGTTCGCGTGAATGTGCGCCGCCAAAAGCCTCGCCTGAACGACGTTTCTCAGCGGCTGTTGCAAGTGCACCGTGAAGGTGTTCGCGCTCTGTCCGGAAGTGTCGACGGTGATCGTGTGGAACTCGTATTCCAACTCTGGGACGCCGACTTGCGTGACGTACTTTGCCATATTACTATAGGATTAGATTAAAGTGCCACCGATTCCGTCCTCAATTTCGTAGTCCGCCTGTTCGCGGACCAACTGCTGGGCACCGCAGATTCCACCCGGCTTGAGACCGAGGGTGTACGCGCTGGACTCCTTCTTCGGACCCGGCGCGCACTCGGTGGTGTACGGAAGGTTGAAGAGGGACTTGCCGACGTATTCGCCCGTCTGCTTGATGACGAGGGGTCTCGGGGAGTAGCCGCTGCGCACGACGCTGAGCACCAAGAGGGCGCCGATGATGAGGGCGATCCACGTCAGTGCTTTTTTATTCACACGGTTAAGGTTGAACATCTTATGTAATATCTATGAAGAAAAAAAATTGTTGTGCGTTAAAGGATTCGCACTACTTTCAAAGTAGAGTGTAGTGATGGACGAAGAGATTGAGTTGGAGCGAGACTCCGATGTCATTATGAAACTCAACCCCGAAGAAGAAGCGTTGTACAACGAGATCGAGATCGCGCCCGCCCCTCGCCGGCGCGCCCCGCCTCGACCGACCCCTCGGAGTTTCCGTTCCCGGATGGAACCCGAGGAACCTCAGGAGGGTCTCGATGCGTTCATGAATCCCCACAAGCAGTCGGCACCCCCGCCACCGCCTGATGAGGAGTACCCGGAAGAGATCTACGACGAGGAGGAGGACTACGAGGACGACGACTACCAACAGCAGCAGCAGCAGTTCCGACCACCGCAGGATCAACCGTCGAGTGGGTACAAGAGTGTGGACGAGGAAAAGGCGGACCTGTTGAACAAACTCACCCGCCTGGAAAAGAAGGGGTTCACGATCAACAAAAAGCTCAGCATGTACTCCCCGGTGGAGGACATCCGGAGCGAAGTCAAGAGGATCACCTACAGCATCGAGGTGGACCAGTCCGTGAAGTTTTCCAGGAGAATGCTCATCGCGTGTGTCACCGGTTTGGAGTTTCTCAACGAGAAGTACTCGCCCCTGGACATCCACCTCAAGGGGTGGAGCGAGAGCGTCATGGAGAACATCAACGACTACGATCAGGTGTTCGAGGAGTTGTACGCGAAATACAGGACGAAGATGCAGGTCGCGCCCGAGGTCAAGCTCATTTTGATGCTCTCCGGTTCAGCGATGATGTATCACCTCACGTCTACCATGTTCAAGGCGGCGATCCCGAACGTGAACGACGTCCTCAAGCAGAATCCAGAGTTGGTCAAGAACATGGTGAGCGCGGTTCAGAACACCGCGGCGAACAACATGGCAGCGGCTGCGCCTCCACCGAGCGCGGACGGTAAGTACGAGATGCAGGGACCCGGTATCGACATCTCCAGCCTCATGGGGAACATCATGATGCCCCCGCCGCCGCCGATGTCCACCAGTGCGCCCGCGTACAACCCGGAACCGGAGGCGGGTGTTCCGGATGACGACGACGTCTCGGACATCGTCTCCGAGAAAGGGGACGCGGACGACGACGAGGACCAGGTCAAGGAGGTCAACGTCAAGCCCAAGGCGCGGCGCAGCAGCAGGAAGAAGAAGAATGAAATTAATTTGTAACCTTAATGTATGATTGGTTACTGTCCGTTGGACGAGGAGGAGCCCAGGCAGGTGGTGACAAAGCGACCACCTACCCCACGGGTCATCCGGAGAAGGCAAACACAACCACCCCGTATGGAGGAACACACCGAGTGTAACTACGCGGTGCTCTTCTTCATCGTGGGCGTGGTTGTCTTGGCGTTGTCCGACAACGTCGCAAAATAAAAAATAAAAAATACTACTTTCCATTCCACATCCTGGAATGTAAAATCAGTAACTGAATGTCTGAATCGTTTTCACACTGAGGGTGTCGTACAGGACCGCGGCGAGTTTTCCTTCGCTGTTGCTCGAGATGACTTTGACGTACACGTCGTAATAGTACGATCTCTGGGTCCTACCCTGCACACCCGCGTTGATGGGTCGAAGGTAGACGAAATTCCCAACCGAGGTCGCTTGCGTGGTGACGTTGGGATCCCACGGTTCGGGATTCGTGGGGTTGCCGAACATGTTTTTCGTACCCAGGACTGGGTTGTACGTGGCTTGAGAACCGGAGGAGTGACCACCGGAGACTTCCAAGACCATCGTGCTCACCCGGTTGCCGTTGCTCGCCTCCCGGAGGATCGCCTTCACCTTGGCGTAAAAGTGTCCCTTCCCGAACTGCAGGATGATGTCGCGGGCGCCCGTGCTCGGGAGGTAGAAGGAGGAGGAGTACGATTTACGCGCGACGTTATCGCCATTGAGGATGCAGCCACCGTTGACGTCGAGGGACGTCGCCGGGGTCGGAGTGCCCACACCGAGACCGGCTTGCGCACCGAAATCGATGACCCCGTCGAACTGAATGTTGGACGTCACGCGAAGGTTACCATTGATGAACACGTTGGACACGTTGGGGTCTTTCGGGGACAAGAAAATGTCACCGTCTGTGCCCATTTGAATGTTGGACGTGCCAGCCGGGTAGGTTTTGAATTCGATCATCGCGTTACTCGAGACGTGTTCGATTCGCGGCGTGATGTTGTACGTGTGGAATCCAGTATCCGGGGAAGAAATGTTAATGCCTAATTTGTCGTCTTTTGTAAGATACACATACTCACTCTCAACTCCCCCGTGCGTGGTGCCTAAGATCAACCCGGAAACGTCCGCGTCCGCGTCGCGATACCCACGAACCAACGCCCCGTAGTTGTCGTCGTTCACGATTTGTATCCCAGTGGTGCTCGTGCCGCTTCCGTCCGCCGGGGATTCCACCTTGAGCACGTCGACGTCACCGGAGAGGGTGGTGTATATGTGCACGTTCGTGTCCGGTGTTCCGGTACCGATGCCGACCAGACCCTCGGAATCGATGCGCATGCGCTCGTCGCCGGCGAAGGTGTCGGCACCGATCTGTGTCGTCTTGAAAATCAAATCGTACCCACCCTCGATGGAGTCCACGATGTTGAGGTTCTGCCCGTCGTCGGAGAGCATGTTCATGTACGTCGTCGACAAACGACTCGTGCCGTCGCTCAGGGGTTTCACCAACAGTTCCCCTCGGATGAAGAAAGAGGTGAAATCGCTCGCCACGGCTTCGTCACCGGCGCCCAGGTTCACCAATACCCGCCCTTTGTTTTGACCGAGACCGGAGATGGTCATCACCGGAGTGGACTCGAAGACGATTCCGGAGTCCACGTCGTCCAAAATGTCCGCGTAGACGTCGTCGTCGACTTCGCCTCTGTACACCTGGAACAAGTGCCGACCGGCGACGTGTCGGATGTGGTCTGGACCTCCGGAGACGAAATCGTTACCCTTGAAGAGCAAAAGTTCGGAACGACCGCTGTTGGTGTATTCCCTCTCCTCCAAAAAGGTGTGCTCGAAGTCGTACGACCCGTTCTTTTTGTCGTCGTCGGAGGAGCCCGCGTTGAAGGTGAGACCACCGAAGGAGAGTTTCTGTCCGAGGGTGATGTCGCCGTCCACGGTGAATTTGGAGACCGCGGAGTCCGTGCCGATACCGATGTTGGAGGTGTCCCCGTCGATGTAAAACGCGGTGCTCTCGACGTTCGAGACGGAAAAGACGTTGTTGGTGATCCGGAAATGCTTCTGTCCCCCGTTGGTGTTGTCCACGCCCACCGTCCATCCGAAGTGAAACGGGGCGACTCCCTCGTTGTACACGGCGTAGGAGGTGAAGGCATCACCGTGTGGACCGGCACCGGATTGCACGGTCTCGATCGTCGCGATCGAGTCTTCCCCGGTGTTTTCGTTTTTCACGTAGAGACCGTTTTCGGTGATGTTCTCATTTCCACTCGCCGCGACCTGGAGGGTGCACGTCGGATTCTCGGTGCCGATGCCCACGTGACCGTCGGACCTGATGGTCATCACCCGGATGGCATCGTACGTGCTGTGCGCCAAGTCGATGTCTAGTTTAGTCCGCGAGTTGGTTCCGGAGGCGAATTTGGAGAGTTTAAAGTCTACGCGTTGCCCGTACTCGGAGCCCACGGTTTTACCTTCGCGGCACAGTTGTAACGTGTTCTTAGCGACGGTGTCCGTCTCGTGCGTGTTCGTCGCCACGAGGGGGGCGTCGTGTGTGAACGACCCTCTCTGCACCACCTGTTTGTTGATGAACACCGAAGAGGTCTGACCCCCGTTGGTTTGGAGGATGCCCTCCGGGGTGGTGCTTCCTATGCCCACCCTTCCGGTGTCCGTGATGGTCATCTTCGGCGTCCCCAACCCGGAAGCGCTCGTGACGTTGATGTTGAAACTCTCCCCAGACGTCACCCGGCTCTGGAGGTACGTCCTTCCCGTGGACACCGTGTCGCTGTACATCCGCATGGCGATGTTACCGGTTGAGAAGGCGTTACCGAAGACTAGGGCGTTGGTGTCGGTGATCTGGATGTTCCCACCCACGGTGAGCGCCTGCGTCGGGGCGGTGTTTGCGATGCCCACGTATCCGGTACCGGCGACGCGCACCCTCTCTGCGTTGTTCGTCTTGATGACGACGTTGGAGTCCGCCGAGGTTGAGCCGTGGACTTCCACGGCGCTCACCTTCGAGGCGGTCGGACCTGATTTGAGAATGAGCCCGGTGTAGGCGTTATCCGTGCCGAAATCGTTGGCGTGGACGACGATCTGTCCGGTGCTCTTGATGAATTTCTCCGAGTTCGCGTCGACCCCTCGGGCGCCACCGATGCGAATGCTTCCGTCCACGTGTAAGCTCTCGTTGGCGTTGTACCTGCCCACGGCGAGATTGGAGGTTGCGATGAGATTCGTGGACACCGTGTTCCCGTGCACTACCAAGACGTTGGCGTGGCTGCTACCGGCGTGGGCGTGCAGTTTGTCCCCGATGCAGAGGGAGTGTCCGGCAGCCGGGTTCGTGTTGGCGATGATGACGCGCTCCGATGTGTACAGGTTTGAGAACTGGGCATTTCCGGTGACCTCGAGGACGGTCGCGGCGTCGTCGTCGATCACGACATTCGACCCGAGCAGAATCTGTTCGCCCACGGTGATGTAATTTGCGAAGATGTTCCCGGAGGTGTGGAGCACGTTCGAACCGGTGTCTTCCATGTAAAGGTTGGACCCGAGGGCGAACTGGTGGTAGGGATTCGTGTTAGCGATGCCAATGTTCGAGTCTACAAACTGTTTTCCTAGGACGTGCACGTTGACATCGGTGCTCTCCGCCAAGATTTCCACGAAATCCGGACCGGCTTGGGTGAGACCGAAGACGAACTCCGGGGGCACAGACGTGACGGAGTCGTGGAGGTAGCCCACGAACGCGTTCGCTTGGTTGTACTGGTGAAAGAGCACCGCCGTGTCTTGCAAATTCGTCGCCCCGACACCGACTTGAATCACCGGATTCTCCACCGCGAGATTCGTCGGTTGCGTGTACGTCGCGTAATCGGTAATCTCCAAGTTCCCTGTGATCTTCACGTTCCCGCTAATCTCCACGAGGGAATCCACCATCTGCACGTTCCCGGTGAGCGCCATCACCGTCGCCCCGGTATCGTTCAACTCGATGTTCGAACCGAACGAGAGACCGTCGATGGCGGTCACCTTGGACGCGATCAGGTTCCCGCTCACGGTCATCATGTTGTCGTTATCGGTGGGATCGATGACGACCGTTCGCAACCCGGAACCAATCGTCGCGGACGTCGCCGTGAGTTTGCTCATCGCCACCCCTCCGGTGACGTTCACCGGGCTCGTCGGGTTGTTGACGTCCACGAAAAAGACGCGACTTCCGGTGGTGTTGAAGACGTCTATGGCGTATTGGGGGGCGTCGTTGTTGATGGCTATCTGTGGAACGAACAACACGTCGTGAAGTTTCGTGCGCTTCTTCACTTCGAGAGCAATTTGGTCCGTCCTCAAGTCATCCATGAACAAGTTCGAACCCATCTCGAAGTTGTGTGTCGGATCCAGTGCCCCGGCGAGACCGATGTTCGAGGTGAACACATTACTTGCCTCGAGATCACCGGTGAAGATATTTTCGATCGTTCGCACCTCGTTCTCCACGTTCTGTGGGTCGAGACGAGCGAGGTAGATCTGATCGAACTTACCCGTGTTACCGATGATAGGCATCTCTACTTAATAATTAGAAAAAGATAATTACCAGTTACGCGCCAAACTTGAGTCCGGCGAGACCACCCTCGATGTGGAGAACGTTCCACGACAGGGCGAACACCCGAAGGTCGTTGTCGTTCGCCTTGACCGTGACCCCGGCTGCGGCGATGGCGTTCGCATCCACGCGCTCGTCCCCGAGTTCGACCCCTCTCAGATTGAGTCGGGCTGAATCAAGTCTCGAAAAGTTCACAGACCCGGAGTTCACGTACTGGTCCGGTTTCGTACAGAAGTGGTACGCGTAGTACCGGGTGTAGAATGGGACCTGGGAGGACTCGTCGTATTGGATGACCCCGTACCTGCTGCTGTAGTAGTTTTGGATGGTGTGGAAATACATCGGGGACATGTTTTCCAGGACGACCTGTCCGTTGAGCATGATGTCCGCTTCCCGGAAGGTGAACCGGTCGTTGACGTCGTCCTCTTGGAGCGCGCGAACGCCCCAGAAGATCGACCGGACCGGGTGATTGAACTGTCCGATGTCCACGGCGTTGTCCCCGCCACCGCCCGCGCTGTTGTCGGAGACGTAGTCGAGCCCGGTGGACAGCGTTTGCAATTGACTCACGATGAAATCCATCGGTCGGTTGATGAGGTCTTCTCGCTCGGTGGTGTCGAGATAGATGAAATTCGCGTAACATTTGATGTTTCTTTGCGCGCTCGTGAGGGTGGACACGTACTCCTGGTCGAGGGTGATCCGGATCTCCACTTGGTGGAAGGCGAGGGCGCAGATCGGGAACGCGGCGCCGCCGTCGCAGAAGAAAAAGTGCATGGGCACGAATCCTTCCGTGGTTTGAGACACCTTGTTGTTGATGTGTTGGGACTTGGTCCACGTGTCGGCGAGGTAGGTGTTGTAGATGTCCGTGAGGTACTCGTACGGTTGGCTGTCCACCTTGACCCCACCGATGTAGAGGTCGATGGTGCTCCCGACGAAAAACTTGGTCGCCGCTGACGGTCCCTCGAACCACACCGCGTTGACCATGTCCCCCCACACCGGGATGACGATGTTCGTGTCATTGTCGTTGATCGTCTTGATCAATTTCGGGGCTTGGGCAAAGTTGGTGTGACGCTTAAATTTCGTGCGCCACAGGGACGAGTCTAACTGGTCGCTGTTCAGGTACGCGTCCTGAACGCCCTTGCTCACTAAGGAAACGATGGCTCCACTCGAAGACATTCCTATTACAATAAGTCACATTTAAATTTTAAATAGAAATCCACCCGGTAACTCCTCGGTCTTCTCAACAGCCTCCTTGCCGTAAATCTTGAACCCACCCGCCTTGTACACCTTGAGCCTCTTGTAGTACATCGCCGTGAAGATGCTCCACTCGTCTTTGATGTCGTAAATGTGGGGGTTGTTTTGCTTTCCGGCGGTCTCTCGCATGACCCGACCGATGCTCTGCACGATGTCCGACTTTGGGGAGGCGAGGATGACCGTGTCCAGGGCTGGAATGTCCAACCCCTCGTGGGCTTGTGAAAAAGTGGCGAAGATGATTTTTTTCGTCGAAGACTCCTCGAGGTCCTGCCTCTTCATCCCACCCATGTACAACCCGGAAGACTTCGGGAAACACTGGTGCAACATCTCGCAGTGTCCACGGCGTTCGCTCAACACCAACAACCGCCGGGTCCCCGCCGAGGCTTTCTTGATGAGTTTCACCAACATCTGGTTCCGGTCCCTCAATTCCACCAGACAGGTCACCATGTTCGGGAGGGAAATCTTCCCGTTTCGCATGCACGGAGGGGGATTCCGGAACATGTCGTGTTCGTACACCACCGGGAAGACCTCCACCCCGTCTTGGTTTTTCCTCTCCACGGCGAAAAAAGTGGGACCCATGAACCAGTGAAGGACCTTCGTGAGCCCGTCTTTCCTCTCCGGGGTCGCCGAGAGACCGTAGATGTGCTTCGGACACATCTTGAACAGACTCTGGCTGAACACCTTGGCACAGATGTGGTGCGCCTCGTCCACGATCACCGTGCCCACGGAATCGAAATCCCCGAAGTCGTACTCCTTGAGGGAGAGGGATTGGAGCATGGCGATGACGAAGTCGCACCCCTCGATCTCCATCTTCTTTTGCTGCACCCTCCCCACCTTGGCACCCGGACAAAACTGATGGATTCTCTCCTCCCACTGGTTGGCTAAAAA
>Ga0255759_10001220_pt1 | contig 23139 bp, 27 predicted proteins | sample 101ome_20_FD_179959 | JGI IMG/M metagenome (GOLD analysis project Ga0255759, IMG submission 179959) | Coastal salt marsh microbial communities from the Groves Creek Marsh, Skidaway Island, Georgia - 101404AT metaG (version 2) | ecosystem: Environmental > Aquatic > Marine > Intertidal zone >...
TTTTCTTTAGCTCTTTGTGCCATGAATTTAAACACAAAGCCAGAAAGACTACCAAAAGCCATAGAAATTAATTCTGGGGGTACCATCACTGTTATTTACACTAAAAATTAATTATTGCAATAACGCAATATCAAAATCAGCATTAACTGATCCATTGTTGCCGTTTGCAGAAATCACGTTAACGATAACATCGGTTTTAGGAGCTAGTTGTAGTGGAAACGGGTGGGTATTAGAAGCTACGTTATTGGTAGTAACGGAAGTTATTTCTTGGACACGAAAAGTTTTTCCGTAGTTTCTTGTTTTTATTTGAACAGTATACCCTATTAATGATGAACTTCCAGAATTATGTGCAGAAATATGATACTCACATAAATAACCTGTATAATTTGCAGGTATAGTGTATAAAGCCATTAATGTTTGATCATTTCCTGGTAATACTTGAGCAAAACTTGCAGACGCATCACCATTACCATGAATATTAACGTTTCCAGCTATTCCACTAGAATCATTATTAAAAGCTCTAAAAACTCTAGTCCAAGTTCCATCTATAGCTACGTCATTTGTTCCATTTAAATTACCTGTCCAAGTTTGATTATTAAAATTAACATCTAAACCTTGAACGACAAATTCCTGTAAATCGTTTGCATCAGAAGATTTTATTTGTAATCCTGTACCTGCATCAGGTGGAAATGTATACTCGTTCGAGCCATCCCAAACTGTTTCAGGTGATGTCGCGCTAACTGTGTTAGATATGTCAGGATTACTTCCAAATTTATGAATAAAATTTGAAGCTTGAGCTGTAATAGAGTTTAAACCTAGAGAACTTTGTTTTTGTGGTGTCCAATATTGATTTCCGTTGTCCCAAACATAATTATAGCTAACAGAATCATTTCTGCCAGGAGCAAAAACTACATTATTAGGAATATTAGGAGCAGAAGCTGGATCAATGGCCATATATAAATATTACACTATTTTAAATAAAAAAGAAAAAAAACCACCCTTTTAAAGGGTGGTTTTTCACTTGACTCTTTGCTTGATATGGGAATTTTATAATTTAAAAGCTTTTATAGTTTCCTTAAAAGGGTTTCCTTCTATATTTTTAACAAGCTCTAACATTTCAAAAGCTATATCTCTAATTTCTTTCTGGGCGTCAGGTTTGTTTCTTAACCCAAGAAAATGAGCAAAAGATCTCCAATTAAACATAACATCAGCACAAATTTGAGAATTATATGTTTTAAAAAATCTAGCTGATTCTTTTACTCTTTTCCTGCCTAGTTTGGCTTCTAAATCTTGAATAATTTCGTGATAAAGATCATTACCTAACTTAGTATAATTAATTAATCTTTTTTGCCAATTCTCAGGCCAATCATCTGGAACTAAAAATTTATCTTCTTTAATTTCTTTGTATCTTGCGCTTTCTCCGTTGATCGAAACCCCGATTCGATGTTTGAGGAGATGTATATGACTGGCAATGTCAGTATCCACAAGAAAATGAAGAGAAGACTTCTCAAAAGGAGTATGGTGCCCGTTGCTAGCAAGCATATCAAGAAGTTTACCCACTCTTTTAATTTTATCCTCATTTAACTCTCTGCTAGTTGATGTCCAAGCTGAACAAGCGTGAACAAGATCGTTTCCGTAGTATCCAATAAGTTCAACTTTGTTTTTCATTTTTAATTTCTTCTACATTTTCTAAAATACAATCCCAATGGTCTGATTTTATTAATTCAGACTTAAGTTCGTTTGAAGTATCTTCCCCACAATATTGACATTTGTCTTGGTTATCTGATTGCATATCTACACCTTCCATAAAATTTTAAATTAAATATTTAAATTCATATCCACAATAACCACAAGCTTTAAAATTAAACCTTACTTCATTGGAACAAGTAGGACAAATTTTATTTGGTAAAATTTTAAAATTGTCATTTCTTTTAATTTCTGTGTTTATATGGCTATTTTTATTCCAATCAATATTATCATAATTGTTCTTGTACTCTTTACTAAAACAATTACGAGGTTTATCTCCTTTTCCTGCGCTCATTTTAAATATTTATTAAGAATATTTGGCCACTCATCAATTGCATGACCATTCAGGCAATAATTAAAAAATGCATATTTATGTTCATCAGACACATTTAATTTATTACACATTTCTTCAAACAGTTGACGGCGAGCATTTTTATATTGATCGAGGAATGACAAAACTTCTTCAAAATATTTGACCTTATTTGCTTGTAAATCGCTCATTATTTGAAGTCTTTCTTCTTCTGTATATCGAGGCCAGTTTAAAAGATGTTCTTTTGTCCTCCAGCACACTGTGCAAACATCGTTCTCAAACTTGCAAAAACCAGTGCAGGGAGAAGATATTTTCATTTATTTTTTAATCTCAACCCATAATTCATATTAATCCAAGAAGCCTCAATGAAAGCTCTATCGTTTGTCATTTTAAGATTTTCTTTAATATATTTTTCTACCCAAATAAACCATTTTTTATTTTCTTCTTTTGTGTATGTATATTTTGTATGCCAATTGGGTATTTGGTTATTGCAAACGTCTTCAAACTTTAAGTCAACTTTAGCTATTTTAAACTGTTTATCTATAATTTTTTTTAAATGATGATCTTTCATTATTTATTAACTCCTGTTGACCCAAACCCTGCTTCCTTTCTAGCTGAAGAATCTAAATCTTTTACTTCTTCCCACTCAATATTATGACATTTTTCAATAATTAATTGAGCAATACGGTCGCCTTCAGATACGACAAACCTTCTTTCATCCGTATTATATAAAATAACGCCAATATCTCCACGGTAATCCGCATCGATTACTCCAGCCATAACATCAATCCCGTTTTTATATGCAAGACCAGAACGAGGAGCTATTCTTCCATAATAACCTTGAGGGATAGAAATTGAAATATTAGTTTTTACAAGAGATCTTTTTTGCTTTTCTATAATTGAATCTTCTGCTGCATACAAATCATATCCAGCAGCATATTCTGACCCTTGAGTAGGAAGTGTTGCCTTATTAGAGAGTTTTTTTATTTTAATGTTCATTTAATGTTGTCTTAGTAATACAATTAATTTTCTAGAATCTTCGGGGGAAATATCTTCATAAGAATTCCAATCTTTTGCTTCAGAGTTTTGATACTTTTTATTAGACCAAGCTTCTCGTAAAAATACATCTTTAAAATCAGAAAATGATGCATACCCTTTAGATTGAGCTATTTTATTTAATGTGGCTTGAGCAGATGGAATACCTCCAGTCGTTTCTGGAGAAAGATTTATTAAATCTTTTGAAGAAGAATCCATTTCATCTGCGCCTAGGATGTGAATATTTAAAAAATTTCTAACGCATCGAACGAAAGCTCTGTTTGTAGCTATGCACTCCAAAAATTTAACTGCAAAGTTGCTAGTGTTATATGATGTTGCGTTTCCTAAATCCTCAAAGTAAACCGAGTTGCCTTCAGATTCATAGTTCCCAATCCACTCTATGTTGCATTTCACAGCTACATGATCTAGTTCGCATTTTACAACATCATAAGAAACTTTATTAAATCCTCTAAGTTTTGCTAGCTCTTTTATTCCTGATAACTTTATTAAAAGCTGAGAATCTTCAAGCCCATCTGTTGAGGTGGGGACATTCTTTTTTCGAAGTTGAAACCAAGATTTATTCGGATATAAATGAGATGGATCAATCATAGATCGCCAATCAACAGATCCATTTTGTTGATAAATGTATTTTACATTTTCAAGGAGACCAAATTCATTTCTTTTATGAAGTTCGAATGGCGAAATCTTTTCGTTCTTTTTCATTGTAAATTTTAAAGTAATCTATCTCTTCATTAAGAAGATCAGAAAATATAACCTTTTGTGATTGATTGTCAAGAGGTATTTTTCGTAGATATGCAGATTTGCAAGCGTAAGATTTTCCTTTAGAAATTAAAATTTTAGAACTAACAAACTTAGATTCGGAATTTAAATTTTTTATTGAAGATATCTCATTTTCATCTTTAAAATCTTTTATTACGTTCCAATCTAAAAATTTAAACTTAAAATCGTTAAATTTATTTTTTTCTGAACAATATAAACGAGGCTCCCTCCCAAGAGACTTGCAAAATTTTAAAAATTCATTTGAAACGGAGTCAGATAATATAACTGTTATTGTAGAGACGTTTTGAATAATCCTTTTTAGAAAAGCAGTATGTAAATCTCTATTTGTAATAATATTAATGCGACGATTCGCTGCCCATGCAAGTAAAACTTTAGCATCTAAATCAGAGACATAATCTAATCTTAAATTGATAACTTGATTTGTGAGATAATCTTGAGGAGGAATGAAATCAGGTATAATTTCTAAAACTTTATCTTGATATCTTTCTCCTAGATAAACTAAATCGTAGTCATCTATATTATTTTTTATATTTAAATTATCTAAAATAGATTTACTTATTTTGAAAGGATCTATTAAATTAATTGCTTTAGGTTTTTCGGCTAATGAATTGTAAGAAGGTTTATTTCCTTGGCGATCTGACTCAAAAATTATTTGAGAATTTTTATTCCAGATGGGAGCTTTACTTTTTGCTGTGTAGTTGGAATATAAAGTTATGCATTTTTTATTTAAAATAGAAGCTATGTAGCTAGAATAATTGTCATTGCAAATCACGAGTAAACTTTTAGAAATAAGATAAGCTTCTTGTTTTTTATTTATATTAATAAAAGCTCTATGGCAATTTATCTGAGGAGCGTTTTCATTAGTGAAAAAATATGTAGCAATTCCATTTTGATTTAAGAAAGGTTGTATGGATTTAATAACATCTTCGAAATGATCGTACACATCAAAAACATTTTGATGCCTGTTGTCAATTATGATATATTTTTCATGATTGATGGGATAAAAAGCTAAATCAATTGAAGGTTCAGAAATTTTAACTCCACAATCTAATGCTATTTTTTGACTAATATTCATGAGTAACGTATTCTAATTTATCTTTATCATTTCTAGAAAAATTATTGTTTCTGAAAGTTAAATAAGGAGAAAAAACAATTTCAAAACAGCCATCATCAGAACCTTTACCCTCTAAACTTAAAATATCATCAAACATAGGTAAATAAGAAATAGTTTCTTTAACGCAGTCATGAGAATTAATTAAATCTTTATATTGCCCTTGCGTAAAAAAATAAATTTCATGATCGGGGTAAAGTTTTTTGATTGATGGCAAAATAGATGAAGCAATTAAAACATTTTCAGCTCCAGAAGGCTCAATATAAGCTATTTTTTTTGTTTTATTATCTTCTTTAAGTCTTTTTAGGGTATCTGATATCTCTTTCTCTTGTTGCTTTTGTAATGATGCTTTTTTGAATTCATTTAAAACTGTTTCTCGATTTAAATCTGTTTTTAGTCTATGCATCCAGTGGCCTACTCCATGGGGGTCAGTTGTCCCAAGCATGTTTTCGTATAAAGATTCTATCCAATCTTTGTCAGTTAAATTATTATTTGGTTGAAATTTAAAATTTATATATTTTTCATTCTGATCAGAGAAAATTTTCTCTCGGTCAATTTCGGGCAAAGTGTCAAATAAATTTTCAAACATTTTACCTATTTTTTCTATGGAGTAATTATCTATGACATATTGTCTAGATTTTTTTTGCATTTTTGTTTTTTCTTCAACGTCCATTTTATAAACTTTATTCAACTGATCTGAGATGCTTATGGGAGAAGTGGTAGCTTTTATAAATTGAGTCCCTGGCTCTCTGTATTCAGACCACTCTAGAGGTAAACCTCCGCTTTCTTCGCTGCAAGAGTCTTCTCCACAGCTATAATTAGTAACTAAAGTTATTAATTCTGTTAACTTAGCTTCTTGGATTGGGAGTTCTTGCCCACCAGAAGTAAAAGGATGACAATAAACATCCATTAAATTATAAATTTCATTTAACTGTTGCTCGTTTACGCCAAACTTAACATTAGTTGTGTCGCAAGTATTTGGGGAATTGCAAAATCTACATGGTATGTTTCTACCCAAAAAAGGTTTTATCTCATAGCTGTAACAATTGTTGCAAAAATATGTTGTTAATATATCTTTGGGATCTATAGATTTTTCTTGTATGAGTTGTTGAATATTCCAGCCTTCTCCCCAATGGGTGTGTAATAAAAGTTTTGTTTTTAAGTCAGGGTTTTGCTGCTTAAAAAGCTTAAAACCATCAAGTAAGTTGGGCGCTGATTTTCTTAACTGATTTCTGAATACAAAACCTATTATAAAATCATCACTCAAATTAAATTTTTTTCTTAGGTTACTTCTTTCATTTTCTTTTAATTTAAAAAAATTGCTTGTGTCAACACTGCCTTTTATTGATTTTACATGGTTGTGACCTAGTTTATTTAAAGCTTTTTCTGCAAAACTTGCCCACACAAAATAATTTTTAATTTTAGGGGCAGCTTCTATAGCGTCTGGCAAAATAGGAAGACTATCTAAAGTCGTATGTATTATGCAATTAAGTTTATTCCACCATGGTTTATCAAAAAAACCTCTAAACGCCCAAATATCTTCGATCCCTAAGTAAATATCTGGTTGAATTGTTTTTATAGCGTAATCAATCATTTCAGATCCATATCCAGCTGCATTTTTTCTTGACTCATCATTCATGATCGCTTTTTGATGAGCTGGATCTTCAGGTAAAGAACCATAAGATTCCCAAGGAGTAGATTTTACTTGTGGATCATTCCAACCAAATCCATTGCTTAATTCTACTAATTCATACTTTCCTGTTTTATATAAATAAGACAATAAATTTTTGGTATGTTTCCCGAATCCGGTAAACACTTTACAAAAATTACTATGAATAAGTATTTTTTTCTTTTTCATTAGAATTCGTATTCATCCTCTTCAGTTGAGGCAACAGGTGCTGTTTTTTTATTTTTCTTAACAGGAGAACCTTTTTCTTTATTTTCTTGATATTTTTTTTGATTATTTTTAGATTGTTCTGCTCTATAAGAATCTAAGAGAGAAAAATAGTTTTGTATGAAACTAGTTAGCCTGATTGCTTCTCCTGGGTCAATCGGAACTTTAAAAGTGTCTGATCCGTTTCTTACAATGGTAAGACCAAAAGCAGTAACCTTTACGGCATAATCTCCACTTCCTCTTGTTTTCTCAAAAGTAGTCAATCTAATTTGAGTTTTTGTTGAATCGTTCGTGTGAAAGGTCGAATATGGAAATTTATTCTGGAAAGTATTAATAAATTCTCCAAGCTCAAATTCATTAAATTTTAAAGCTACTGTTTTAGATGGATCATTGCGACTTTCTGAAAAAGAGCCTGTTTTATTTTTAGCGTTCCAAGAATGCTGAAGAATGCAATTCGCAAAAAATTGAGGTTCTTGATCAGGTTTTTGAGATATTTGAAAACTCATGGCGCAACCTGTATTTTTAGGATTTGGCTTATATAGCTGTAAATTCATACTGCATAATAATATAAAAACAAAAAGATATTTCTACAAAAAAACCCGTGGAAGAATCCACGGGTTGCACTTTAATATTATTTCACTATGTTAATCGCCTATATAATAAAAAATAGTCTTTGCTGTTGCCAAGGTTATATCAGTTGTTATCTTAAGTGGCACTGTGAAGCTAATTGGAGCTGAAATTGTTAAAGCTACTCCTTCAGCTGTAAATCCAGAATTAGCAGCAACTATGTAAAGATTTTTTCCTGATGGACAAGATATAGAAGTGCCCGTATTAAAGGTGCAGAATGGGGTTATTTCTTTCATTTTTATTATTTACACTTATTGAGCTGCTTTTAGAAGTGCTTCTAATTTGCCCTCAGGCTTAGTTATACCTCCAATAGCTGTGAATAGAGATAAACCTTTTTTAGCGCCTTTGTAGATTCCTTGATGAACCGTGCTATTAGTTTTTAAGGTTCTATTTAATTGGTTAAATGCGCTATCTAAGTATTCTTGAGGAATATTGTCTAAAGTTTCTTCATCTCCTATAGCTACTGATGCTGCTACATTTCCAGTAGAAAGATCGAGTTCGCCGCATAAAACATTACGTTTTAAATTATCTCGAACAGCTTTAGAAATCGCAGACTCGCTTTCTGTATCTGCGATGTTAGTTGCTCCAAATACCATAATTCCAGAATCTAAAACAGTTCTAAAGTCATTGCTATCAAAGGTGCTGTATGGGCTATTTTTCGTGATAATGTTATTAAATAAATGAAATAATGAACAAATATTTGCATTTGCTACTTGCCAAAATTTCTTAACAGACAGTTTCGGATACAAATTATTAATTTTTTCGTTATCTAAAATAATAAGTGGAGATACTATTTTTTGATCTACAAGTTCGCATGCCTCTAATAAAGTGTCATGAGCATTTTGGCTAACTTTTTTACCTTCAGATAGCTTAGGTAAAGCCAAAATTAAACCAACATGCGGAGAAGAAGCTTTAACTGTTTGTTGATATTCATGAACTGTTTTAACTAAATCTTTACAAACTCCTGCCCCAGTTCCTCCTCCTGCTCCAACTGTAACAAAAATTCTATCGATATCCGTTCCTACAGATTCTTTAATAAAATCAACTACGTCTTCTTTACTATCAGTAAAAGCTAATTTAGCTACATCTCTATTTTTGCCTGCACCTTGCTGTTCGCCAAATTTTAGCTTCTTTTTAACGTCTACAGTAGCAAGGTCCTGATCAGCAGTATTAATAACTCCTACTCTTGCATAACCAATGCTAGAAAAAGTTTCAGCTAATTTTCCTCCTCCTTGCCCAGCGCCAATAAAACCAAATTTAAAACCTACTGCATCTCTGTCGTTTAATTCTTCTTTTTTTTCTTCTACAGCGTCAGGAATGTCTGGCATTGCAAAATCAAAAACTTCATTGCTTTTATCGCTACTAGGAGCTTCGTATAATGGATTGTAATCTTCGCTCATATCTATATATTATATTACACAAATATTATCATTTTTAATAGAAATTTTTAAATCAGAAATTTTAGATTTGCATAAAGTTTTTTCTGCTATCGAGGTTTGAATCTCTCTTTGGATAGTTTTAAGAACTTGTCTAGCTCCAAAATTGTTAAATTGAATTTTTTTAAAAATATGCTCTATCAAATTAGAAGAATAAGAGACTGAAATATCTTTTTCTTTTAATTCTTGTTTAAACTTCAAAAGCTCTTTCTTAATTATTAGTTTGATATCTTTATCTTTTAAAGAATTGAAAGATACTATTTCATCTATTCTATTTAAAAAATCAGCAGGAAAATGTTTTTTTACTGCTTTTGATACTTCGTGTGAAGAATTTTGATCTCCTTTAACAAATCCTATAGAAGAAGAATTAACTTCTTGAGATCCTATATTTGTTGTCATAACAATAACGGTATTAGAGAAATCTATATTAATACCTGAAGAATCTGAAATTTTACCTTCTTCTAAAATTTGAAGCAATAAAAAAACTACATCTTCGTGAGCTTTTTGGATTTCATCAAACAACACCAAAGAATAAGGGTTTCGTTTAACCTTTTCAGTAAGCAACCCACCTTTATCATACCCTATATAACCAGGGCTAGAGCCTATTAGTTTATTAACAGAAGCTTTATCCGAATACTCAGATAAATCAAAAAATAAAAAATTATTTTTATTAGAAAATAAATTATTAGCTATTAGCTTAGCTGTCATTGTTTTTCCTACTCCAGTAGGACCAGCAAACAAAAAAGAAGCAATTGGTTTATTTATGTTTCTAAATCCAGCTTTAGCCCTGATTAAACATTTATATATTTGATTTAGTTGGTTTTCTTGGCCTAAAACTTCTTTTTTTAAAATATTATTTAAATTTTTTATTTTATGAGACTCTTCTTGTTTAAGCTCGGAAATAGGAATGTTTGTTTTATCTGAAACGACATCCAGCACATCTAACTTTTTAATTCTGTATTTTTTACGCTTCCATTTATTAAACATTTCTTCGAGACATGAACGATATTTTTTAATAATAGATTCCATTTTTCTATTAAAATCTTTTTCGTACATTTTAGATTGTTTTGAGGCTAGAGTTTTTATTTTAGACTCGAAAACTTTCATGTCTTCAGATTTAACAAAATTTTTAAGTTTAACTTTAGCCCCTACTTGATCTATAACATCTAAAGCTTTATCAGGAAATCTGCCTTCGATATACTTATCAGCCACATCTATAATATAATGAAGTATGTCGTCTGAAAAATTAATAAAATGATATGTTTCATAAGAGCTTTTTATGTTTTTTAAAAGCGAAAAAACCTCTGATTTAACAGGTTCTTCAATTTTTATTGTTTGAAATCTTCTAGATAATGCAGGATCTTTTGCTATTGTTTTTCTGTATTCATCATAAGTGGTTGCTCCTATGCAAGTTATTTCGCCTCTTGCTAAATAAGGTTTTAAAATATTAGCCACATCCATACCGTTTTCTGGGTTGCCTGCACCAATGATAGTATGAATTTCATCTATAAATAAAATAATAAATGGGTCATCTAATATTTCTTTTATTATATTTTTTATTTTTTCTTCAAATTCACCTCTATATTTAGAGCCAGCGATAATCATGGAAACGTCTAAGTAATAAATATTCTTCATTATTAAAAAATCAGAACATTTGTTTTCAACAATAGCTTGAGCCAAAGACTCAACTAAAGCTGTTTTGCCAACACCAGCTTCTCCGATAATTAATGGATTATTTTTGTTTTTGCGACACAGGATCTCACAAAGCTTTTTAATTAATTTTTCATTTAAGTGTAAATCAGTTATTTTATTTTGGATAACTTGTAAATTTAAGTTTGTAGCGTATTTATTCAGGTATTTATACTTATTAGGATTAAATTGATTTACCGATCCATTCTCTTCTTCCTCGGAATCTGATAAAGAAGAAGGTATTAAGTCGTCTTCTTCAAGCTTTTTCTCAACATAATCTAAGACTTTATCATAATTAATATCGGTTTTATTGACTAAATCAATCAGAAACTCATCTGGGTCATTAAATAGGCAAAGAAAAAAATGTTCTAAGCCTACGTACATATGCTCGTACTTTGAAGATAAATTTTTTGCTGCAGTAAAAAGTTGTTTTACTTTTTTAGAGGCTACAGTTTTTTGATACTTTTGATCTTTAAAAAGTGATTCAAATTTAGAATCAAGACATTCTTTCCCTTTTTTTCTTAGGTCTTCAATATCTATTTCAAAATAGTCAAATGCTTCTATAATTTGATTATACTTAGAACTGAAAAAAGAGAGAAAAATATGTAAATGTGTTAATTGACTATGCTTTAAATCAACAGCCAAATTATGAGCTTCTTTAATTAATTTTTGTGCTCTTGGGGTTAAATTTATATTTTTCATCTAGTATCTGAAAGTTTCATAAATATCCTATCATTTTGAATAGCAATACTCTCTAACCAAAGAATATCATCTCCTTTACGAGCTGTAAAGATCACTATATCACCTTTTTCAGGAATGGTGTTACCTTTTTCTAAGTATTCAGATAGTTTAGAGCCCCTTGCTGTATCCATGAACAAACCTTTAATTCTACCAACCTCATCTTTGAACTCGAATCTATAAAAATTAGAATTATTCTTTTTACTTTTACCTTTATAAACATCTTCTACCTCTGCAACCATTTTTATTTTTTCATTAAGAGGTATGGATATAAGTTCTAAACAGTCAGTAAAATAACGAGAGCTTTCTTGAAAAATTGTTTTTAACCTAATAGATGGATTATATCCTAGTAAATTATTTTCATAAACCCAATTTGCAAATCGTTGATATTTTTTATTTTGGTCATAAATTTTTTTGTATTCATTATATTTTTTAAGAAAAGTCTGTACTCTTTTAGGGCTCATGAATACTCTATTGTCGCTTCTTTTTACAGTGTTTTTTACGGCGCACTGAGAAACGATTTCTAACACATCATAATTATATTTCTCTCCGACTGCACAAACAAAAGTTTTCTCTTTGTCAGTTAATAAGTTAAAAGATTGAGCTTCTAAAACAAGTCGAGAACGATTTGTTTTATAAGAATTTAAAGTTCCTGCTTGAATCAGGGCAGATAATAAGCCGATATTTATTCCAGCTTCTTTTGCTGCTATAAAAATATCAAATTTAGTTGGCGTTTCAGTTTCTCGAAAATCCTGCAAAGATTTTAAAGATTTTTCTGATACCCCTTTTATAGCATTTAATCCAAAACGAAGATTAGGGCCTTCTATTGAAAAATCTAGATCAGATTTAGCTAAATCCGGTCGTAAAAGTTGCATTTCAAAATACGGGAGCTCTTGAGAAATTTTACTTATTTCAGAGTGAGAATCTGGCTCATACTTAGAAAGTTTAAGCAATGATAAGAAAAAGTTTTGAGGATATTTAAATTTTAAATACGCAGTCCACGCAGATAAAATCGAATAAGATATGCTATGAGATTTATTAAAAGAATAATTAGCTGAATCTTCAGCAACTTTCCAAAGAACATCCCCAATCGCTGGATCTAAATTATTTTCTTTTATTTTGTTTTCAATTTTCTCTTTCCATGCTGGCATTTGGTCAACTTTTTTCTTGCCGACTATCCTTCTCAACTGCTCTGATTCATCTAAAGTAAACCCAATTCTAACAGCCATTTTCATAAGCTGCTCTTGGTAAAGAGGTATGCCTCCTGTATAAGAAAGCTCATCTTTAAAAAAAGTGTGAACTACTTGAGATTGTCCCGTAGATGAATACGAAGCGTATTGATCCACGAAATCAAGAGCACCGGGACGAGCAATAGCTACAACAGCACTTAATTGCTCTAAGTTTTTAGGTTTTATTTTTCTGCAAACTTTAAAATTAGTGTCAGCTTCTATTTGGAATAACCCTTGAGGAGTTCTAAGCTCATTTAAATTTTCATATATAAAAGGGTCATTAACGTCTATATCTTCAGTCTTGATTCCAAGCTGTTCACAAGTATCATTAATTACCGTAAGAGTCCTCAAACCTAAAACATCAAATTTAACTGTCAGTTCAGCTACGTAATTCATATCGTAACCACTAACTAAATCTCCATCAGAAGTCTTTTGGACTGGGCAAATTTGTTGTATATTATAATAAGAAATAGCAATTCCTGAAGGATGAACTCCTGTGTTTTTATTTAACCCTTCAATTTTTCTAGCAATTGAAAAAACTTTTTTGTTAGCCTTTACCCATTCAGAAAACTTTTCATTATCTTTTTGGGCCTCTTTAAGAGGAAAGACTCTTCCAAATATTTTGGGAATAAGATCGCTTACTTCATTAACGTCAGACTCAGAGTATTCGCCTACAATTTTACCACACTCTTTTATACATAATTTACTAGAAAGAGTATTAAGCGTTAGTATTTTAGAAGTTTTGCCTTTGTGTTTAGATTCTATATATTTTATTACTTCAGACCTTCTGTCGTAACTAATATCATTATCAACGTCCGGTAAAAGAGAGCCATCTAAATAAGTAATTCCATCTTCGATAATTTTTTTAGCTCTAGATTTACTAACAAAACGTTCAAAAAATAATCCATATCTGATTGGATCCACTTTAGTAACCCCAATCAGATAAAGAACTAAAGAACCGGCTGCGCTACCTCTTCCTGGCCCAGTAGGAATATTATTTTCATGACAATAATTTAAAATATCCCAATTCAAAAGAACATAATCTACAAAATCTAGCTCTTTAAAAATATCAAGCTCCATCGTTAACCGGCTTTGATACTCTTCGGATTGATACTGAGAAGCTGTAAGTTTAGAATAACATAAGGCTTTTAAAAAAGTGAAATTATCAACAGCAGTATCAAGATTTAACTTTTCATAATATTTATTTTCTATTTCAATTTTAGGTAACCTAACTCCGGGGAGCATTGCCTTATCATAAACCTGAATATCTTCTGTAAAACTCATACGTCAATCTGCCAAATTTGTTTTTGGAATATTTTAAAATTCATTTGTACATCATACAAAGAATCATGTAATTTATTTTCATCAAAGTCAATTTTGTATTGTTTTAATTGAGCTTTAATGCTTGTTCTCATATTTCTTTCTCTGTAATCATTCAGCTTATATTGCCAATAAATAAAAGACCCATTTTTTACAGGCTTAATTTCTTTTTTTATAGCTTTAGCAACACAATTAGTGTCATATATTCTATTAATGTAAGAAAAGTCTGTCTCAAGCCCCAGAAGTTTTCGGTATATGTTGTGAATATACACGTCAAAACCTAATAAATTTTGGCCTATAATAATGTAATCTTCATTATATAAATAGCTCTCAAAATCCTTTAAAACTTTTAAAGGGTCTTGAGCTAATTTTGAATATTTTTCATCATCAAACCTTGTGATTTTCCTAGCTTCTTCAGAAAGTTTAAGATTAGACCATTTTATATGACAATCTTTTTCTTTAATAATTTTAGGGCCTTCAGCAATTATATAACTTAGCTGCCATGGCTTATTGTTTAAACTTATTAAGTTTAAATCACAAGTTTCGAAATCAAAGCAAATGTACTTTTGTTTTTTATTAAACCTTAGCATTTTTCTCCTTCCATGATTCAAAAGAAAATTCGTCGCTACAAAAATGATTAAGTTCAGGTCTAGACATAGTTCTGTTTTTACCAAAGCTTCTATTGCATATAATTTTATAAGTCATTAAAGCTTCTACGTCTTTTTTGTTTTTATAAAAAATAGATTTAACTTTTTCGATAGGGTAGTTATTAGCTTTTTGCGCAAACTCTAGCACCATTTTTTCTAAAAGAGCATCAAAAGCTAAGCTATTAGATTCTATAAAAAAAGTGGGAACAGTGAAAGAGAAATTCGGTACTGAATTTCCAAAACTAAAATTATTATTATGAATAAACGAATCATAAAAAGGCATCGCTAATTTTAAAGATTCATTATCCCAAAGCTCAGCTAAAGCTTCATAAGTTAAATATCCATCATAAAAAGCAAAAGCTTTAGAATAAATTTTATTCAATAATCTACAGCCTTCATTATTTTTTGCAAATACAATAATTTTATGATCGCTGTTAATATCTTTTTCTTCCTCAGAATTTCTCATAGAAAGACGGAGACCAAAAATAAATTTTAAATTTAATCCCTTGCAGATTTTATAAGCTTGGAAAAAACCTATTAAAGAATCTTCAACTAAAACTATCTCTTGTAAATTATTATTTAATGCTATTTCAAAAATACTATCAGAAGACCCATCATCTTGATCTTTAGGAGGATTTAAGGTTAGAATAGATTTACCAATGGAGTAATGGCTTTTAAACAACGGTATCATTCAGATAGATGATACTATAAGTTCAAAATTTGTCAAGATCAAAAGCGTCATCAACAGATGAATTTTCATGATGTAACAAAAAATCAAAATCTTCTTTTGGTTTAAAAGAAGGGCAACCTTTATACTGCATTTTTTTAATTTTATCTCCTTTTTGCTTAGATTGTAATGCTTCTTTTTTTGTAAAAAAGTTTCTTTTAAGTTCTTGATTTTTATCTAATAAAGAATAATACTCAAAACCAAACTTACACGAACAATACCATTTAGGAGATCCATCTTTCTTTTTTTCATCTGGAGATTTGGCAAAACCACAAAGAAGTCTCCCACCAAAACTCCCATCTTTAGGCATTCCTTGATTGGAGGCAAGATTAGACTCAGCCGTTCCTTCATTAAAAGATTCAGCATATGATTGAAACTCGGTAAGTTCATATTCAAAACCAATCATTTCATCATCGCTTTTATTTCTCATGGAAAGAATTGATTTTTTAGAGCCAACTATTTGCCAAAAACCTTCTTCAGACTTTTGGCTTTCCATAGCTTTTAAAAAAACAAATTCCATGTTTATATTTTTATACTCTGGGTATAATTTTTTAACAGCTAAAGTATATATATAGTCTTGAAGGTTATCTGTGACTTCTTTACCTTCGTAAACTTTTTTATTAGTTTTAAAATCTCTAATTAAAGCGACACCTTTATTTTTATACACAAAAAGCTTATCTATAAAACCTTTTACTCGATATCGTAAATCTTCCTCTTCAATTTCTAATTCGAAATCTTTTTCAGAGATAACTTCTGTAGGTTTGCCTATTTGGGTTCCAAAAAAATCATACACAAGACCCCTGAAAACCATATCATATATGTCTTTAATGTTTGAATTATCTGATAAAAGGTTTGCAGCTTTTGCATGCTTGTGTATAAGCGCTTTAATAGGTTTAGACGCTATTACAGAGCCTTTATTAAGGATTGAGTCGTAGTGTTTTTTATGCCTGTTTTTACCAAGGCATTCTAACACTAAATGAACAATACTGCCTTTCAGCGCACCATCGTTAGTTTTATCAGGTAATTTAAGATGGTATTTACACCAATACAACCACGAACAAGAAGTCATGGTTTTAATTTTGCTAGCTGAGAGGGTTTGTTTCAAAATCTAATTGAAAAAGATAATCTTTAACAAGATTAATTAAAGTTTTATGTTTACTATTATTATAAATAAAATTGAGTATAAGTTCAAGTTTTTTCTTTTTATTTATTTTTATATTATACCAATCATTTATATCTAATTTTTTCTCTAGAACATCACCGAAATCCTGTATGTTATGCCCTTTGATTCTCGGTAGTTTTATTTGAATTTTAGATAAATCGAAAAACTGACTGAGTTTTATATACATATTAAAAGCAGCTTCCAGGCCTCTGTTTTTGCTTTTATTAGAATCATTGTTAGTAGAAATAATTATTCTATCTAAATCCAAAGACACTAAATAAGAAAGTTGCTTTGAGCTGAGCTTCAGCCCAAAAACTACCATATGATTATAAAAACCTTGTTGAGACAAAGCTAAACTATCACCTATACTTTCTACTAGTATAATTTCTCTTTTTTCTTCGATGCATTTTAAAAATACATTTTCTGAATCAAAAGGTAAATTAATTGGGTATATCCAATTAGCTTTCTTTCCTAAATGCTTCCATTTAGGAAAAGAAGAAGAAGAATTCCACATTAGATGCCTACCACTCCACCCTATGACTCTTTTGTTTCCATCAAAAACAGGAAAACTGTATCTACCATTTAATTTGCCAGACATCATAAAACCAGAATGGTAAAGTTTTAAAATGTCATCTGAGATACCTTTTTCATTATAAAAATTGTAATGAGGCAATAGAGTCCGAACTTCTTCTTTGTCAAAAAATTCTTCCATATCCATTTTGGGAACTTTTAGCGTGGGTTCAGTTGTGTAATCTTCCTGACTGAAAGTCTCTAAAAATTTATCTAAATCATCATCACTTTTACACGATAATTGCAAAAGCTTTTCAAAAGGTAAATACTTGGTGTTAGCGACAAAATCTTTCCATATGCCTGTATCTTTCCATATCTGTAAAGCAGTCTGATTATCGCCATCTCTGTAAACAGCACTGCATTGCCAATATCGACCACGGTCGCTTAAATTGTAACCCAAATCAGTTAAAATTTGCTCTATTTTTACTGAATTATCGTTAGATTGAAAGGTCAGGAATTTCTTCGGCTCCATCTTCTTCTAATGTGGGGTTTAATGATTGAGATTCAACAATATCACGCAAATCACCTTTTTCAATAATGCAGAAGTTTTTAAATTCTAAATTTATAAAATTCTTTCTTAAAGTATCGTCTGGCATTCTTACAAAATTTATAGCACCTGCGATATCTCTTCCTAAGTGTCGAGCTTTGACATTAATTAATTTATGAGTTCCAAAATCCGCTTCATCCAACAATTCATCATTAGTTTTATTTCTAAGAATAAACATGTGGGAAGAAAATTGAGTAATCCTATCAGATAAAGAAACAATGCTTTCATCATCAACTACGTTTGTTGCATTCCTGTTTGTCACAATGCCAGATCTGTTAGACTGAACTGAAGTAATCATCGAAATGATAGGCTCTTTAATATCTGACAATATATCTCTTTGTATACATTTTTTATATTTATCAACCATATCGCCCACAACTTGCCATTCATTTTTATTACCCATATTCTCGCTAGTTGTTTTAATATAATCAAAACTAAAAATCAAAGGATTGCCTCTACCAATCTTAGAGTAATAAAATCTTTTTAAAACATTTATTTGACTATCAACATTCATACCTCCAATGTTGTAATAATATAAATGCCTATACTGTTCTGACATCTCTTTCCAAACGGATCTTACTTTATTGACAATTTCATCTCCAGCCTTTCTCCAATTGCCGCTTTCAAGCAAATACATAGGAACTCCAGACATTGCAGAACACTGCCTAAATATAAGCTCTTCTTTACTCATCTCTCCGTTGTCAAAATGAAGAACTGGAACACTATACTTAGAAGATACTTTGGTGACAAAATCTAAGCAGAACTGGGTTTTACCTACTCCCGATCTTGCTACTATGACTGTGATATTTCCAGGTCTTAGTAGAGATCCATACATATCTTGAAGTTTTGGATGTGGACCAGAAAAACCAAATTCATCTACTGGATTATTCCCTCGCTCTTCAACAAGATCTTCCATAGATTCGAAAATGTTTTCAGGTTTATCTGATCCATTTTCGTATAAATTTATTTGGTCATTGTAGATTTGGTCAGCAAGTTGTACGATTGTATCTAAATCAGCAGATGGGCTCATTGATGCCATCTTTTTTGATAGAGTCTGACCACATGAAGAAATTTCTCTACGAACAGTATATCTTTTTAACTCTCTAGCTATACCACATACTGATTCAGGAGAAATCTTTTTTAAAGATAAAGACTCAATATATTCGCTAGGATTAGAATTATCTGTGAATGAAATACCTAGTCCACTGACTCTTTCTGATACAATAATTTCATCAATTTCATCTCCATTTTCAATAATCTGCCTTAATACTAAAAATAAAGTTCTATTTATTTTTGATCCCTCAGACCAAAAATCATTTTCATCGATGAAAGAAGATATTTCAGTGTATTTTTCTGGATATTTTAAAAGCCCAGCTAGAAGGCGCTGTTCTAAATCAAACGAGTGCAGCATAAGTTACAATATATCAGTCTTCAGGTTCAATGTCAATATGTTCTTCTGTCGAATCTACTTCTTCTAAATACTTTTCTAAAGCTTTTATAAGACCCATTTCAACAATAGGGCTTGCGACTTTTGTATAGACTAGTGGATAACCTTCTTGATTAACATAAGCCACTATAAACCCTTTTGATAATTCGTCTTGAGATCCAGTAAATTCAAATAATCTATTAAAATAATTTTCTGGAATTTTGAAGTTTTTGAAATTTTCTGAACCGCTTTCTTTTTTCATCCCATTATAATATTACACCTTGTAATTCGAACAAGTGCTCATCTATTATATCATTTTGATAAATACTTACAAGTTTAATTTGATTTAATTCACAAAACGTTTCTTTTTTTTGATCTCTTTTCAGCTGATCGATGAAATTAGCTCGACTTTGATGAAAAAATTCAATATATTTATAATGCTGATTTCCTTGAACTTCTATAGCTACTTTTTTATTAGCATTATAGAAGTCTAAAGTTAAACGAGTACCTATAACAGGAAACTCTTCAAAAACAACATCTTGGCTCCAATATTTATTTATAAATTTTTTTACTCTAGTTTGAAATTTGCTTCTGCTAGAGGAATTCCAATTTATTAAATATTTTTTTATGTTTTTATACTTTTTAGGCTTGTTCTGTAGAGTCTTCAGTTCCATCAATGTAAGATAAAATGTTAACTTTAAGGTACCCAAGTAAAAAATCTTTAATATTTTCATTTTCAAAAATCAACTTTTCTAGCTTAGGAATGCCTTGGATTTGGTTTGGTAGTTCTATACCTAACCTTTCTGCTTCTTGCGTTACAGGCTCAATAAAGCTTAACCACGCACCTTTTTTGGTAACCTGACCCCATCCCAAAAGAAGATCAATAACCTCTTTTTCTATCCAATTAGAAGTGCCATTTTTTCTACCGTATTTGACAGGGTATCTAACGACTAAATTAGATTTTTCATTAGGAGATTTTTTTATTGTTATTTTAACTTGATGTCCTATATAAGGATTTTTTTGAGCTTCAGGGGCAGCTTTTTCATCTTGAAGAATTAAATCAGACTTAAAGCGAGGCTCAAACTGTAAAATCCAATTAGCAAAATGTAATAATGCATTACCTCCTGTAGAGGTAGTTTGGCGAACTGGAGCTTTACTATAAGCATCTAATTTTATTTCGTCTCTTACTTGAGAGATAAAAACTGCTATGTGACCAAATTTTTGCATTGCTAAGGCGCATCGCTTCATAAAATCTCCAGCAACCACTGCACCTCCTGCGACTTTTTGAGATTCATAAAAAGTTTTCTCCAAATCATCGTTTCTAATTAACCCGTCAACAGAATCGACAATGAAAAAATATTTATTATTTTCTTCATTTTTGCCTACCAACTGTCTCATTGCATCTACAGCAATTTCATATATATTAGTTTCTAAGACAAAACATGTTCCATCAACCCATTCTTCAGGAGTAGAAACGAATTTTACACCGCTTCTTTCAATTATATTTTTACTTAACCTTCCTTCAGATTTAACATAAAATCCTTTTGTAGGTTCTTTCTTATTGTCTAGGAAATTTTTCAAAAATTGAAGAGCGCAACTAGTTTTGCCTCCTTCATTCATTCCTATAAACCTATGGAGACCCGGACCAAGGCCTCCATCTAGATAAAAATCTAAAAGCATACTTCCACTTGAAATTTTATAATAAATATCTTTTTGGAAATTATAGTGATGTTCTTTATTGTTTTTTAAAAAACTATTTAATTGATTTTGCGAACTCAAAACGCCAGCTTCTTCATTATTTTTATTTGTCTTTTTTGCCATTTTTATATGTACCTTTCTCGTTTAAAAATTGTTTAAGAGTTTTCTTTTTATTAGGGTTCTTGTAATCTTTCCCGGACTTCTCTCCCAAAGTAAAATCATCATTGGTTATAGGAGGTTTAAAGCTATATTTTTTATATCGCTCTTCTATCGAAAAAACATCTTCACCAGCATATAAAGTTAATGAAGAAACTTTTTCAACATCAAGTTTCTCCCAAAATTTTATATCTGGAAATTTTTTAAGTAAAGAATTTAATATTCTAAACTCTTTAGCCCAAAAAGAACGATGAACGTTTTCAGGAACTTTAACAAGTTTTCTGAGCAATTCTCTTTTATTCATCAAAAGACACTTTACATTATGAGTAAAGGTTCGTCAAGAAAAAAACCGTTGGTTTCCCAACGGTTTTTATTTATTCGTTTGTGGGGGTAAAAGTCGGACTCTGAAGTCCTGGATGTTTGAGAGCGTCTTTGACATTCTCTCGTTTAAATTTCTCATCTATTTTTAATCCTTCTTCAGCTAGATGAGGAGTAATAACTCCTGTATCTGGTGCAGGTTTTTTAATAAAAACTGAAGTCGGCTCCGCTTTCATTTCCATTGTGCCAGCTAAACTATTTAATTGTTTTTTTCCCTCTTCAGATAAAGTGCCAGCTTTCTCGTATCTTTTTAAAATTCCTTTTTTGATAGAATCAGGAAGTGACTTTTGTTTGTCAGAAAGTTCTCCTGCTCCTTCCGTGAGCATTGCGCGATTTTTACGATAAGACATACCACACATATATTTAGCATCTGAGGTTGAAAGTCCTGCTGTATCGACAAACATAGCTTCATCTAACATGCATTCGCTCATGTAAGTTTCATAAATTTCTTTTTCTTCTTCTTCCATTGAATTAGAAAGAGAAACTTCTGCTGTTAAATTTTTATTATCTAATTTTAAATCTCTTTTCATATTGTTAAATTATGATTTATAGTCGCCACCTTTTTTTTGTCGGTCGCAGTATTGTTTTTGACTGAAGCCTTTTGGGTTAGAGCAATCTATAGATTTTTTGTATCTAATACTCCATCTTGTTTTCATCCCCTCTCTTGGTGCATTTGCTAAAGCTTCCAAGGGTTGAATCTGATCTATTGTTTTCTTTAAAATATCTCCTTTTTTGTAAGTAGGCCCATCATTAATAACTTCATAAGCCACTACTTTACCCATGTCATCTGATAAGTTTAAAATCTTTTTAATAATTCCTTCACTACCAAAATGCTTGCATTTAGGATTCACGTTGATAATTCTCATTCCTTCAGAGAGACCTGTTTCATCTTCTATTTCAAGATCTTCTTCATCTGTTGGGTAAATCATATAACTATGAACAGAAGCCAAATAATCTTCCATTATAGTAATCTTACTTTGAACCCAAGGTTCTAATTTTTTCGCTAAAGAAGGGGTTTTTCTCAATCTTTCTAAAAGATCTTTAGAGTAATCAGATATAAAAGCTAATTGACCCATGGCCATTCTATAACTTTCTTCTAATAATTCTTCTTCATTCCCCTCTGAATCTTCTTCTATAATCTCTTCTACATTAGCAAAAGATGGAATTAAATTTAATAAATCTTTTTCTTCCCAATAAGTGATCCCATCCCACTGATGGATAACTTCATCGATTCCACCTTTTGAGGTATAATCTGTAACTGATTTTTTTGATTCCCACATTTTACAGCTCCAATAACGAGCTTTCCAACGAGGTCCTGGATTAGTATCACATTTATGTCGTGCGCGAAAATTTTTACGTCTGTTAGGGTCATCACGTTTAATTTCCATATTTGGATCGCCAAAATTGACTTTTACTACGTTTCCTTTTTCGTTTTTGACATATACAGCAAACTTTTTAGGACCTTTGGGGGTCCTAAAAGGCTTGTTAAGCGCTTTTTTTTCTTTTGCAGCTCGTATTTGGTTGCTTAAATTAACAGAAATATTCATCTTTATTTAAATCGCGATAGGGTAAATCTAATTCATTATCATTTACACCAAAATCCTTTAAATCGGAAATAGCCTCTGCAAAATCTGATTCTTCAAAATCTTCAAAATGGAAAAAATCTAATTCTAATTGATCCATAATTATTTAGATTTAACAATATCTTGATCAGCTCTCCTGTACGCTTCTTTTACTTTTCCTCCTCTACGCATTTTTAAAAACATATTCACGCGAGCCATGGCCCACTGAGCGCGGCTTTTTCCTGGTCTGTGAGATGCGCTAAAGGCTCCTAAACCCCTTCTGTAGACTTTTTTAAGTTGGCTTAGTGTAACTTTTTTAGAATATTTTGC
>Ga0255759_10001225_pt1 | contig 23093 bp, 18 predicted proteins | sample 101ome_20_FD_179959 | JGI IMG/M metagenome (GOLD analysis project Ga0255759, IMG submission 179959) | Coastal salt marsh microbial communities from the Groves Creek Marsh, Skidaway Island, Georgia - 101404AT metaG (version 2) | ecosystem: Environmental > Aquatic > Marine > Intertidal zone >...
ATATTATCCAGTACCAGACTCAAATTCATAACTCCTTGGTTTATTTAATAATTTGTAGCCCTCAATAGAATTGCAACTTTCTATTAAATTAAATCTATTGCATAAAGAGTTAATCTTAATTTAAGATCCAAAATATTGAAAAATTATCTTTTTTTACTGTATATTTTTTGCAATTTTTAATTAATTTTGTAGATGAGCTGTATATGGGTATAGGTATTAAAAATATACGGTTAGCAGGGTTAGGTTTATGTTTAGCAAAAAAAAGCTCTAGGAGATTCTATTGGCAAAAAAGATACATCTAATAGCGTAATAGAGACATCTAAAAGTCAAGGAGATATAGCTTTTCAAGTTCTTATTGGTGCCCTTATTATTATTGGAGGTTTAGAGACTGTTATTGGTTTACTTAAAAGTAGGTATGATAGTCGGCGTGTAGATCGAACAAGTGCAGAAGGTGCTAACGGTAACTCCAACTCCACCTCTTTTCCACCTGCACCTCACGTCTGTTGGAAACTGAACCTCTTTTTCCAACTGCAAGTTCATCTCTTTTGTAAATTAGGTTCATTAAACTTACATTTAATAGGAAACCGCAAGCTCAATTTTAGCTATAGTAATATTGTTTAAAAGTCATTAATTATCTAATCTAATAAGTATTTTAAAATAAGGGATTTTAAAAAAGTAGTATTTACCCATAATTTTTTATATAATTAATTTCAAATAAATTTTAGAAGTAATTGAGTAAAGTTAGTTTAATTGCACAGAACTTACAAATGATTGAAATAGTATGACTTTAATTCTTAAGGGTGGTTTGAATTCTTCTACAAATAGTTCAAATGTTACAAACCCTACAACTTTACCTTCGCTTAAAGATGATTTCAAAGCTGAATATTATATTCCTATAGTTATTTTAGTGGTATATTCTTGTGTATGTTTTTATTGGTGTTGTAAAGGCGCAGAAGAAAGCTCTTCTTCAAATTATGTTTAATGTCTCAAGAGTTTTTTTTGTTTATTAATTTTTAGAAATTATGTTATGCAGTATGGCGTAAATCTATGCATGGTAGCTTAGTTTAAAGAGAATTGCCGAGCTAAAATTTTATTGTAGTTTGATAATGTATTAATTATTTCTTATATTTAGATCTGTTTTAAATATACAGTGATATTGGGATGGTTGAAGAATCTATGATAAATGTTACAGAAACTCCACCAGGGTTTGATCCAACTAACGTATCAAGTATAGTTAATAAAACTAATGACGTACCAAATTTAGGCATTAAAACTGAGTATATTTTGCCACTTTTTCTCTTTTCTTTAGCTGGAGTAGCTCTTTTCGCTGCAATTGGAATAGTATGTAATTCTAGATTTAATCAATCAAAAGAAAAATCAACTCAGACTCTGGTAGAGGTAACCATAGGATTTGCTTCTGCTGCTGCTTCTTGTCCTCCTCCTCCTCCTCCTCCTCCTCCTCCTCCTCCTCCTGTTACACCATAGAAATATTAGATTTTTCTTGTAGGTTTATTATAGGTTTATTAAGATACTATTATGGGACATTTAGATCAGGGTGTTTGGGTTTCTGAACGTGCATTTTCTATTAATAAACGCGGGGCTTTTGATCGACCTGTTTCTGTTTTTAGAGAACAAATTTCTAGTTCCCATTCGATTTATCAACCTGAAAAAAATCGATATCATTTGTATGTAAGTTATGCTTGTCCTTGGGCACATCGAACATTAATTATGAGACAATTAAAAGATTTAGAAACATTTATTTCTGTGAGTGTAGTAAAGCCTGATATGCTAGATCATGGGTGGGAGTTTGGGGATGACGTTGCTCATTCAAGTAACGATCATATTCATGGATATGAGTATTTATATCGTGTGTATCAGCATGCGGATCCTAAGTGTACTGCAAGAGTCACCGTGCCGGTATTATATGACACAAAGACAGAAACGATTGTTAATAATGAATCTAGTGAAATTCTTAGGATATTTAATTCTGAGTTTAATCATCTAACGGGAAATATGCTAGATTTTTATCCTAAGGCTCATCAATTAGATATCGATACTATTAATGAGCGTATTTATCATGATATTAATAATGGAGTGTATAAAGTTGGTTTTGCCCAACAGCAAAAGGCTTATGATGATGCTGTTAAAGTATTATTTAATACGTTAGATTTTTTAGAAAATCATTTTAAGACCAATGACTATCTTATTGGCGATGAACTTACGGAAGCGGATATTCGTCTAATTCCCACATTATTACGCTTTGATTGTGTGTATCATACACATTTTAAATGTAATTTAAGGCAATTGCGATCGTATACCCATTTATATGCTTATATTAAAAAGTTGTATGATTTTCCTGCAATCAAACAAACAACATTTTTTGATCATATTATTCGACATTATTACTATAGTCACTCGATGATTAATCCTTTTCAAATAATTCCTGTATGCCCAGATCCTTTGGTTTGATACTTTGATTTATATTCATAGTGGTTATCGTGTGATAAACTAAGTCTTAAAAATTACTTAGATAGTAAAGAGTTAATTGATATGACAGTAATTATTTTAAAGTTATTAGTTCGATTTATAAAACTTTTAGAATCAAATCAATCACCCTATTCACTAAGTATTGGTTTTGCATTTGGGGTAATGATTGGGCTTCCGGATTTAAATAGTATTTACCATGGATTTTTTTTAATTATCTTTTCGTTATTTTCTATTAGCTTTATTGCAGGTTTTTTTGGATTTTCAATTGGATCGTTACTGTCATATGCTATGACTGGAATTGCTCATTTTTTGGGAGTATTTTTTTTATCAGAGCCCATGCTATTAGGTTTTTGGACATGGCTAACAAATGCACCTATTTTGTCTTTACTTAATTTTCATCATTCGATAACGTGTGGATTTTATATGATTGGTTTGATACTTTGTTTGCCATTAATTTTTGGTTTAAAAAAAGCAATTGTTTTATATCGTGTTCGATGGAAGCAAAAAATAGAATCTCACCCTTTGTTTAAATTATTACGTTTAAGTAAGTTTGGTCGTTGGGTTTATTCTATTGTAAGAGCGGTAGCATGATTCGTAAAAAAGCTTTTGTTGTATTAGGCGTTTTTGGGGGGCTTTTTTGTGGATTTTATTTCTTTTTTTTAAATGGGATTATCGAATCTCGTTTAATAGCTTCATTAGAAAAAATTTTTCAATCTTCTGTAGAAATTAATAAGACATCTATCCAATGGAGTCCTTTACGAATTGCTATAAATGATTTAAATGTTATTGATAGTTCTCGATCTGATCGTAATTACTTAGATATTGATTATCTAGCATTTTCTATTGATTTATTTGAATTGTTGAATCGGCGTTTAATTATTGATACGGTTGAAATTATTGGCTTAGACTCAAACACACCGCGTAAAATAGATAAAAAAGAAAAGATATCTGAGGAGATTCTTTCTAAAAAGAATAAATCTTCAGAATCAATTGCAGTAAATAAAGATGAACGTATTTTAGAAAACACATCTTCTAATGAGGATATTAAGGAAGAAAAATCAGCATCAGATCTATCTCAAGCAAAAGAATCTATCGAATCATTACTTGATCAGACAGAGCTATCAAGTAAAGAAAAAATAAAGCAAATTCAAGAGCAATTTAATACTGATAAGCAAACGATTGAGGCTATTGTTTCTTTAGAAAATGAACAAAAACAATATGATGAAATAACTATTGCAGTTGAAAAAATAAAAGCGTCGTTTCAAGAGTCCACTCTGGAAGATGTGGTAGGTATAAAAACGGAATTACAACGTTTAAAACGTAATGCTTTCGATCTTAAGACCAGTGTGTCTAATAAAAAGACTCAGCTACATGATGTTTATAAAAATCAAAAAAATCAAATTTCAGGCTTAGATACATACTATAAACAAGACTATGAACGTATCAAGAAAACGTTTAAATTTAGTACATATTCATCCAATAACCTATCTGACACGTTATTAAATTCAACGTTATCACATACGTTAGAAACCTATATTAAATGGATGACTTTTGCAACAAGAGTTATAAAAAATCTTACAAAAACTACACCTGATTCTAAATCTAACAACGATCTTGAGGGCATTTATTTTAACTTTGATACACCTCTTTCTTTACCTCGTCTATGGATAAAGCATAGTGCCTTTTCTAGTAAATTAAACGGTATGACTGGCTCTTTAAGTAATTTGTCATCTAATCCAAAACTTACCGGTAAGCCAATTGAGATTTTGTATGAGGATCCTTCAAAAAAAATATCTGCTATTTTTGAATTGAATGATAGTAAAAATGCTTTAATTCAGACGTATAATTTAGATCTAAAGCCAAGTAAATTAAATTCGTTTTTAATCATTTCTCAGCAAAATCAAGCGGTAAGATTACATTCAGCAACTCAAGAAGTAACAGCTACGATAATCAATCAAGATTCAGGGCTGACTGGAACAATTTTAAGTTCTGTATCAAATATTTCTGTTACTGCAAATAATATTGAAAGTGTATCATTGCCAGGGCTTGTGTATCAGGTATTAAAAAATTCTCCCGATGTCTTAATAACAACGAAATTATCAGGGCGCTTAGTCGCACCAAAACTAGCAGTCTCATCAAATTTAGATTTGAATGTAAAAAATAGATTTAATTCCATTATAGCTCAGCAAAAACAACAGCGGTTAACTCAATTAAATAAAGCATTAAAATCACGATTGCAAAAAGATAAGACTAAGTTAATTGCACAAATGAGTAAACAAAAGTCTAGTAATTTAAAGCGTTTTGATGCAGATGAGGGTAAGATTAATCAGATGATTGAAACTATAGAATTACTCGATAAGGATAGTGATCAATTGAGAGAAAAACTAAAAAAAGTAGCCTTTGATAAGTTACAACAACAAAAAAATGAAGCCCAAAAGATATTACAGCAACAAGCTCAAGAAAAGTTTAATCAAGAAAAAGAAAAGCTATTAAAAAACTTTAAATTTTAGTGTTCTTTTTAATGATATATTAATCAGTACTGCAGTTTGTAAATGATGGTTTATTTGTAGCTGAAAGATTACTAGAAAATGTATTACATAGAGTTGTGTTTGTTACTGTCCACGAAGAAATATCTTGGTCGAAATTTGTTGATTGATTAAACATAAATGACATGTCCGTCACCGTTGATGTGTTCCATGAGTCTAATGGTTGATTAAAATTATTTGTAAATTGAAACATTCCTGACATGCTTGTTACATTAGATATATTCCAAGTATTAATTGCTTGGTTGAAATTAATTGCAAAGGCAAACATGTTATCCATAGTTTCTACATTTTGAGTATTCCACCCAGATAAGCTTTGGTTAAAGCTTGTTGCGCCATTAAATAATTTTTTCATAGATGTTGTATTTGATGTGTCCCATGCATTGATTGACTGGTTAAATAAGTTACAACCGCTAAAAACACCTTCAAGTGTTTGAACATTAGAAATATTTAATGTCGAAATTGAATTATCAAAGTGTTGTACCCCTGAAAATAAATAACTTATATCATTGAGGTTATTTGTGTTCCATTGAGTTATTTTTAAATTAAATGTTGGAATATTTTCAAACATACGGCTCATATTAGTAACTAATGAAACATCCCATAATTCAATTTGATTTTTAAGTTGAGAGGGGATGTGAGAGTCTTTAAATAATCCCTGCATACTTGTTACTTTTGAGGTATTAATCGTTGGAATACTTGTTGAAAATGTCTTTACACCTTCAAACATATAATCCATGGATGTCACATTTGTTATAGTCCAGTCTGAAAATTGAATAGAAAGTGTGCTTAAATTTGCAAATAAAAAATTCATATTTTTTACATTTGATACATCCCAGCTGTTTAGTGATTGATTAAAGTTTAAGGCTCCATTGAATAGATTTGCCATTGTAGTAACTTTTTTTGTATTCCAATTATTAATTGGTTGATTAAATAAAGTAGCATTGCGAAAAACGCCACTTAGATCTGTAACATTAGCAATATTCCATGTTGCAATACTTTGATTAAATAATGTTGCTCCATCAAACATATTTTTCATACTAGTTACGTTTCTAATATCCCAATTTCCAATATTACAATTAAATTGAGTTTTGCCAGCAAATAAATAATCTAGATTTGTTACATTTATTAGATTCCAATTATTAATTTCTCTACATGTTTCAGGGGTGTTTGCAGAATAATAGTTTCCATTTTCTAACATAAGTTTTAATTCATAGTTTGTGGGTGCTTCAAAGAAAGTATATGTGCTAGAATCTTCGTTAATTTTATAACAGCTTGTAACAGATAGTAACAGGATACTTACAACGCTTTTAGTTATTAAGTTTTTTTTGGACACTATAGGTAGTATTTTGACATTATTTATTTAGTTTTTCTACAATAGAAATTTTTTGATCTTTAGTTTAATCTTTTATCAATGTTTGAAAGAATTTCTCAAGATACAATCCAGCAAGTAAAAAATTACACTGGGATAGTTGATTATATTCAGCAGTATATTTCATTAAAAAAAAGAGGTCAAAATTATATTGGTCTTTGCCCTTTTCATGGTGAAAAAACACCTTCTTTTACGGTTAGTCCTCAAAAACAAATTTTTCATTGCTTTGGATGTCATGAATCTGGAGATTTAATTGCATTTGCTGAAAAAATTGATCATTTAACGTTTTATGAAGCAATAGAGGCAATTGCTATGTTTGCAAACATTGATATTATAAAGGAGCAAGTTTCTCAAGAAAGCAGAAAAAAGTTTAGCCAGTTAGAAAAAACCTTAGCATGTTATCGTAATGTATCAGAGTTATTTTCTGATTTTTTTAAACAATCACAACACGCTCAAGAATATTTAAAAAATCGTCAGCTCTCTAAAGAATCTATTGATAAATTTAATCTAGGATACTGCGGTTCATCCAAAGAGCTTTTTACTAGATGTATAGATAATGGTTTGTCTAAAGAAGATTTATTAGCTTCTGGATTATTTTCGCAAGGTCAGTCTGATATTTATTGTCGGTTTCAACAACGATTAATTTTTCCAATTGTAGATCATCAATCTCGAGTTGTTGGTTTTGGCGGGCGTTTACTTGACTCAAATTCTCAAGCTGCAAAATATGTAAACTCTGAAGAATCGCTACTTTTTAATAAACGAAAGTTATTATATGGCTTAGTGTATGCAAAAATGGCAATTAAACAAAAGAAATATATCCTATTAGTAGAAGGCTATATGGATGTTATTATGTGCTCACAATTTGGGTTTGATAATGTTGTTGCTTGTATGGGAACATCGTTAACTGTAGATCAAATTAATTTGATCAAACGATTTACTGATCGTGTTGTAATTATGTTTGATAATGATAATGCAGGGCAGGTTGCAACAAAAAGAAGTATAGAGTTGCTACTTGAAGAGGAAATGAGAGTTGATGTAGTAACACTAGAACATTATGATCCAGCTGATTTTTTAATCAAATTTGGCAAAAATGCATTGCAAGAAAAAATAGATTCATGTAGTTCTGCATTTCAGTTTTTTTATCATTTTGCAAAGCAATCCATTGATATAGCTAATATTAATGATGTTTCTAAATTGATTGCAGAGATTCTTCCAATTTTAAAACGTATGGGGGATGATGTTATTCGAAGTCATTATATTTGTCAGATGGCACAAGAGTTAAAGATTAAAGAAGAAGTTATCATGGCCAAAATGGATGAGCTTTTATATAATAAATCTCAAGATTATTCAATTAATGTAAGTGCAAATGATACGAGTAAGACAAAGTATCATAAAGCAGAGGAAACTATTCTCGCTGTGATTTGTGTGAATAAAGAAATAAGAAATAATCTGAAAGGGGTTGATTTAAATATTTTTTCACTATCTATCAGAAAGTTAGTTGAGTATGTATTATCCAGCAATAACTCAGATAGTTCTTTATTAGAAAATGTGTCTTCAGAGTATAAATCACAGTTAGGTAGTATGTTGATTTTAGCAACTCAGTATGAAGGTAGTGTAATTCAAGAGAAAGTTTTTAATGATTGTTTAGCGGTACTCAGTGAAAGAACAGTTAATAATGATATTAAGCAGTTAATAAAAAAAATTGAAGAGTACGAAGCTACAGGAAATGAAATTGAACTTGAAAAAATGATGCAAGCATTGGATCAGATGAAAAAGGGAGGTTTAAATGAGTTTAGGCAATGATATAAAAGATGAATCGATTAATAGGTATCAGACGATAGCGAGAGAAAATTCAGATACTCAAACAGAAAATGATGGTGATTCATTAGATTTTTTTAATTCTATTTTAGCTGGAAAAGATGATGTTAGTTCTGAAGATACAGTAAAAATGTATCTTAAAGAGATTGGAAAAGTTAATTTATTAAAAAAGCACGATGAAATGGAATTATCCAAGCGAATGGATGAGGGTGATATTCATGCCAAAGACTTATTAGCTGTTGCAAACTTGAGACTTGTTGTAAGTATTGCAAAAAAATATACAGGACGAGGTATTTTATTTTTAGATCTTATTCAAGAAGGTAATATAGGTCTTATTCGTGCTGTAGAAAAGTTTGATTATAAAAAAGGATATAAGTTTAGCACATATGCAACATGGTGGATCAGACAGGCTATTACACGGTCTATTGCTGATCAGTCACGTACAATTCGAATTCCAGTTCATATGGTTGAGACGATAAATAAGCTTAGAAAAGTATCTCGACAATTAATGCAGGAAATTCATAGAAAACCTACGGAAGAAGAAATTGCTGAAGCCATGGGAATGTCTGTTATAAAAGTGCAGGAAATTTTACGAATTTCTCATTTGCCATTATCGCTTGAGATGCCAGTGGGGGAAGAAAATGGTCAGCTAAGCGATTTTATTGAAGATGTATCTCAACGTTCTTTTGAAAAGAATATGATAAATGAGTCTTTAAAAGAAACATTGCAAGAAGTATTAAGTGACTTACAAGATAGAGAAGAACGGGTTTTAAAGTTGAGATTTGGTATTGAAGATGGCATTCCTAAAACATTAGAAGAGGTTGGACAGATCTTTAATGTAACTCGAGAGCGCATTCGGCAAATTGAAGCAAAGGCGCTTGAAAAATTACGTCAACCAAAACGTAGTAAAAAATTAAAAGATTTCCTATAATATAGGGGTATTAATTTTTGGGGCCCATAGCTCAGTTGGTTAGAGCATCCGGCTCATAACCGGCAGGTCCTAGGTTCAAGTCCTAGTGGGCCCACCAAAAATTAGATTTTTGTCAAAAACTAACTATCATTAAAATTTAAATTTATACGCTTGTATTTTTGTAATATAAGTTATCTTTGTGTATTAGTACTTAGAAATATTTTCTGTTTTTAGATAGATAGTTTATAGTCTGTAAGTTTGTTGTTATTAATAAATAGGTGTTAAAAAGGGAAGTGGTAAACAATAAGCCGGATTCTGTTTAAACAATCATCTATCTATTGGTTTCAAAAAAGAAACTCATGCGACCTACCCAGGATTAATAACGAAGAAGACAGCTTCTCATCCTTTATTTGGTCTTGCTCCGGTTGGGGTTTACACCAATTATACTATTTCTAATATAATGAGTGAGCTCTTACCTCACTTTTTCACCCTTACCTAAATAATAACTATCTAGGCGGTTATTTTCTGCTGCACTTTCCATCGAATTACTTCGTCCTTCCGTTAGAAGGCAACCTGTCTTGGGAGTCCGGACTTTCCTCTATTATATAAATATAATAGCGATTGTTTTGTTTACCCGCTTCCAGTAATATTATACGATCTTTTTTTTAGATATTAAATGCTAATTTAAGATATGGGTAAGGGTGCGTTTTGTTTGATCTTGTTGCAAATTTGATCTGTTGTGAAACCAAATTCTTTCGCAAGATCACTTGCTGGAGCACTTAAACCAAAGGTTTCGATCGTAATAAATGTTGCTTGGTTACCAACATATTTATGCCACCCAAATGAGGATTGTGCTTCAATAACAACGTAATGCGTTGTAGGCGTTAATGGAAATAATTTTTTCTGATAAGTAGTATCTTGTTTTTCAAATAATTCCCAACTTGGGAATGAAATACGTTTGTAGAAATATTTTCAGATTCAAGCGCTGTTGCTACATCAAGTGCAAGCGCAACTTCAGAGCCGGTAGCTACTAAAGTAACCAAAGGTGTTTCATTAGAGCTTTCTTTTATATAATAAGCACCTTTTTCTACATTGCTAGTATTGCTTTGATTAAGATCTTTTAAATTTTGTCTAGATAAAATAAGCGCTGTAGGTTCTGAATTTTTTACAGCAGTAATCCATGCACCTTTAACTTCGTTAGTATCTGCTGGGCGAATGACCGTTAACCCTGGAATGGATCGAAGGCTTGCTAGATGCTCAACTGGTTGATGTGTGGGCCCATCTTCGCCTAATAATATACTGTCGTGAGTAAATTGGTAGATTATAGGTAATTTCATAAGTGCTGCTAGGCGTATTCCATTTTTCATATAATCAGAAAATGTCAAAAATGTACCAATAAATGGTTTGAAAAAGCCACTTAATTGAAGTCCTGCAGCTATGGTCGACATAGCGAATTCTCTTACTCCATATTTAATGTTTTGAGCATTAAAATTATCTTTTGTAATAAAATCACTCTGTTTTATAAATGTTGAATCTGAGCATGATAAATCTGCGGATCCTCCAATAAGACATGGAAGATTTTCGGCAATAACTTGTATGAGTGCTTGAGAAGAACTTCGTGAAGCACTATTTTCTTTTATTGATTGATTTTTAATTAATTGATCTAAGTCTTGAGATGACTCTTGTGATTTTAATTGCTTATATAAATTTGCTAGTTCAGGATGATTTTCTTGATAACTTGTAAATAATTTGTTCCAATTTAGCTCTTGTTCTTGCTGATGAATTAGTTGATCTTGAAAAAAATGACTAACTTCTTCTGGAACAAAAAAATCTTTATCAGTTGAAATGCCAAGGTTTTTCTTTGTTAAACTTCCTTCATCGCTACCTAGAGGTTTTCCGTGAGCTTCAGATGAATTTTCTCTATTAGGGGAGCCATAGCCAATTTTCGTTTTGGCAATAATTAAGACGGGTTTTGATGATTTTTTTGCAGTAGTGAACGCATTGTCTATGTCTTCGAAGTCATGTCCATTTATTGTGATGGTTTCCCATCCATAAGCTTCATAGCGTTTTTCTACGTTTTCAGTAAAGCATTCTGAAGTTGGTCCGTCTAAGCAAATATCGTTACTGTCATAAATAACTATAAGATTGTCTAACTTTAAATGACCTGCCATAGAAGATGCTTCTGAACTAATACCTTCCATTAAACAGCCATCGCCAGCAAGACAGTATATGGTTTGATTGATAATAGGGTAGTTAACTGTATTTAACCGAGATCCTGCCATTTTACTAGCAAGTGCTAAGCCAACGGCATGACCGATTCCTTGACCAAGTGGACCGGTAGTAGTTTCAATACCATAGTCTAGTTCATATTCAGGATGACCTGCAGTAATTGAATGAATAGATCGAAAGTTTTTAATATCTTCTAAAGAAATATTATATTTAGATAAATGTAATATCGAATAAAGAAGCATGGAACCATGTCCAGCAGATAAAATAAATTTATCTCTATTATCCCATGCAGGATTTTTGGGATTATGATTTAGATGATTTGCAAATAATATAGTTATTATATCTGCACACCCGAGAGGTAATCCTGGGTGCCCACTATTGGCTTTATTGATAGCATCTATAGATAGACTTCGTATTGTGTTACTAATATTTTGAAATAATTTTGTTTTTGTCATTTTTTTGCTGTAACTTTTTAGTTATAATAAGTTATAATTATATACTTTAGTTTTGAATTATATCAATAATAATTAAAGGAAAACGTATTATGACACTGGTAACTAAAACATTTATAAACAATCATTTGAATTATGAGCAACAAAAAATGATTTTTAATACGTTGTTTGAAAATGTAAATGGCTATGAATTATCTCTTAAAGATAAGCAAGCTTTATCGTTAGAGCTTGATAGATCATTTACCTATGGCGAAGTGTCATTTGAAGGATTTAAAGCTGTGCTTGATGTTATTACACCAGCTAAAGACATAGAGTTTATGGATTTTGGTTCTGGTTTGGGAAAAGCTTTGGTGATAGCTGCGTTATTTTTCCCTTGTAAGCGATTAGTGGGTGTAGAGAAATTACCAACATTAGCTGAAAAGTCTAAAGACATTTTAAATTCTTTTTCTGAAGATATTAAAAAATCTTATCCTGATGTTGAGTTACCTTCTCTGTCAATTATTAATGATGGATTTGATTCGGTATCCTTAAGTACTGTGGATGTTTTGTTTTTTTCGGCAACGTGTTTTAGTGATGAAACGGTAACGGGGTTATCTTCTAGGGTTCATGAAATGAAGTCTGGGGCTTATATTATTTCTTTTACAAGACAAATACAATCAAATCATTTGGAATGTATTTATAAAGGCAGTCATAAAATGGATTGGGGCACCCCTACAGTTTATATTTACCAAAGAAAATCATAATAGTGCGAATATTTGTTTTATCGCAATCAGTTCATAACAACTACATAGAGCTTACTGAGGATCAATTTCATCACTTGTCACGGGTATTAAGAATACGGACCGGTGAAACTATCGAGGTGGTTGTAGATCAAAAAGTATTGCTTCAAATTTGTTTTGAGGTATTTAAAAATAAATGCTTATATTATAAATTGATTACTAAAGAACTTATAAAATCGCCATTAGTGCGAATTAGTCTTTTTCAAGGATTTCCAAAACAAGATAAATTCATGTCGATTATTGACTGTGCAACACAGTGTGGTGTTGCTGATATTATTCCAGTTATTACTGATCGATCGATTATAAAGCAAAAAGATTACTTTAGTGATTCAAAATATAAGCGATGGAATAAACAGGCAGAATTATCTGCAATGCAATCAAAGCAAACGTTAATTCCTAAAATTCATCCATCAATGACATTTAAGAATTTTATTGATAGTGATATTTTTTCTTCATTAGATCAATGTTTTGTAGCGTGGGAGGGCGCTTCTCAGTATTCATTTCAATCATTTTCCAAAGAAATTAAAAAAAGTAAAAGTATTGGAATTTTTATTGGGCCTGAAGGTGGAATTTCAGATTATGATATTGAGTTAATGTCATCTAAAGGGTTTAAAATTATTACTATTGGTTCTACTATTATAAGAGTTGAGATTGCTGCTGTTGTGGCATTATCTCAGATTTTATTTTTATATCTATAAAACAGGGTATATAGTAATATTAGAGCAAAAAATGGGAAATCAATCTAATAATAAGGCTTATTTAATTTTTTTTGGTACGCTTATCTTTATTTTTCTTCACGCTGTAACATATTCCCAAAGTAATGTTGCAGACCAACAGTTTTTAGATAATGCAGATCAGTTTTCTAATCAACATGGTGTTCGATTACGTAATGTAAATAATATTTATAATTCAAATTCTGTAGATCCTAATTTAACACCATTATCGGTGCGAAAAGAGAGTAAGGAAAAAGAGGTAGCTCAACCTATTAAAAAAAAGAAAGGTGGTTTAACTTTTTCTGATATGGCTAAAATTAGTAAGAAAAAGATTGCTATTCCTGATAATAAAGAGAATGTAACAACGAATGAAATTATTACTACAAAAAATACTTCGTTTACGTTTTTTAATATGGCTTCAATGGTTCAGAAAAAAAGACCTACTAAAAATATTAAAATTAGAGTTAAATAAAAAGTTAAAAATTATTAAGGTAGAAATCGCTTATAGAAGTGTTTAATAATAATCATCATATTCCAAGGAATTAATGATAATACTAGAATATTAATAACACCTTGATCAAAAAATGCAATTGCTAAAACAATGCCTAGTATATTGTTCATAATCATACAACTGTTTGAACTTGCTAATTTTTCTCCTTTAGGTTTCCAAAAAATACTAAAATAACCAATCATTTGAAATCCTAATAAACATAAAAATAAAATAACAATAGGCCAAAATAATTGAGAAAAAGAGTCTTTTAAAATTTGAGAACATACAGAAATAGAGATGGTTATCATACCTGATAATAAGATAATAATTTTGAAGTTAAGGTAGCTTTGTAAGTTTTGGACAATATTTGGGATAAAAACGCGTTTTATTAATTTTGCAACTAATAAAGGAATGATAATTATTTTTAATAAACTTGTAAACATAAGTAAATAGTCAAGCTCAAGGCCTTGGTTGTAAAAAACATAGAACAAAAATGGGATAGAAAATACAGATAGTAAATTTGTAATAATAACAATTGTTAAATTGAGTGACGTTCGTCCGTTCATTATATCTGTAAATAATGCTGAAGTAACACCCGTAGGGAGTGCTGCTAGTAAAAACAAGCTCATTTGTAGGGTAGGATCTGCATTTTTAAAAATAAAATAAACAAGTATAGGTAGTAGAATTAGTTTAATAAAACTAATGTATATTACAGTAAATGGTTTTTTTATGTGAGTTACTACATCAATGATATCAACCTTAAGAAACAATAACCCCATGATACACATGATGATGTATACAATGTAGCCTTCAAAGTCTTTGAAATACGTTGGAAAGAAAAGACCGAGAAAAATACTTCCAATCATGAAAATCCAAAAAAATTTATCTGTTTTGGTTAAATATTTCATAATGTAACTCGCTAAGTGTTTATATTATCATAAAGTTTTAATTTTTAAAAAGAGTTTGTCTATATTGCATAGCCTCAGTCAAATGATGATCTTTAATTGAATCTGTGTTTTCAAGATCTGAAAGTGTTTGCGCTACTCTAATAATTTTATTACACGATCTTGCGGTCAATATGCCTTGTTCGATACAGGTTCCTAATAGTTCTTTTTGATTTGAAGATAGTTTTGTGAATTTATTTAAGATCTGAATAGAAATAGTTCCATTTTTTTGATGGTTTTTATATCTATTTATTTGCTTTTCAATACATTTTTCAACACGTTTATAAATTTGTTCTGATGATTCTTCATCTTTTGAATCTTTGGTAAACTCACTTTTCTTTAAACGTGGTATTTCTAAAATTATATCAAATCGATCTAGTAGAGGGCCGGATAACTTTGTTAGATATTTTTTCTTTTCGTTAGGACTACATGTACATTCAATTACTGGATCTGTTGCGAATCCGCAAGGGCAAGGGTTCATTGCGGCAACAAGTAAAAAATTTGCTGGATATGTTATGCTTTGATTTGCTCTTGTTATGGTAATTTCTTTTGATTCTAGAGGTTCTCGTAAAACTTCTAGCGATTGTCTATTAAATTCAGGTAATTCATCTAAAAATAAAATTCCATTGTGAGCAAGACTTATTTCTCCAGGTAGAGGTTTTCTTCCACCGCCTACCAAACCTGCATATGAGATTGTATGATGTGGTGTTTGAAATGGTCGTTTAATTTCTAAGTTTTTTGAATATATATGTTTGCAAATACTTTGTATTTTTAGTATTTCAATTTGTTCTTGTTGTGTTGGAGGCGGTATAATTGAGGGTAGTCGATGTAATAGCATTGACTTTCCGCAGCCTGGAGGTCCAATTAAGAGAATATTATGTTGTCCCGCAGCTGCAATTTCCATGGTTCGCTTGCCTATCATTTGGCCTTTAACATCTTTGTAATTAAGCGGATGTGGGGTGATAACGTTTGTTGGCTGTTTTTTTTCTTTGTAAGGAGTATCAAATGTCATTGTTAGGATGTCTTTTAATGATTTTATAGGATAAATATCAATATTATTGATTAATCTTGTTTCATCTCTATTTTCGTAAGGAATAATTAGCTTTTTTGAAGCTGTTTTTGATGCCATTTCTGCAATTGCTATAATTCCCTTTACGGGTTTTATATCTCCATCTAAAGATAACTCTCCAATAATAATCATATCGTTCGGAAGTGTAATTTGATTGTTACATAGGAGAAGGCCAAGTGCTATTGGAAGATCAAAATAAGCACCTTCTTTGGGAAGGTCAGCGGGAGCTAAATTAATCGTATATTGTCTGAGAGGATACTCAAATCCGGAGTTTCTTATGGCTGTTTTTATGCGTGCTTTACTTTCTTTAATAATTGTATCAGGCAGTCCAACAATATGCTCTGTTGGGAGCCCTCGTTTTGAGTCAATTTCAACATCTATTAAAATAGCATCTATACCTACTAATGTAGCGCTTTTTATTTTTGAAATCATAGATAAATAGTAGGTTAAAAAAGTTAATTTGTAAATAATTTAAAAAAATTAAAAATATAACGTATTTTTATGTTTATTTTATGCTTAAAATGTGTATGAATAATTTACATACTTTAAGGTTAGCTATGGTTGATTATTTTTTTAAACTTTTAAAGCGGGTGTTACTCCTCTTTTTTGTGTTAAATTTTCTATTTTCTAATAGCTTGTTTGCGCAACAAGAAAGTTTTGTTTCAAGAAAAGGTTTTTTTGTATATATATCGGAACGTTTGCTTGATACTCCAAGTGATTTAACAAGTACGCAATTACGAATGTATCGAGATTTAGCTGATGTTTCTTATCGCGAGAAAAAAGCAATTTTTCATCTTATCAAAGATACAGGGTTTATTGGTAATGCTCAAACAAAGCAGTTTTATCCAGATAGAGATATTACTTATGCAGAAGTAGCGGTGGTTTTGTATCGTTATTTGGTCAATACGGATCGTTTAGATTCGACACAAACATCTCAAAATAAATTCTTTGGAAGCCACTGGGCAGCGTCATCATTTAACAGTTTGGTAGATCAAGGATTTTTTCAAAATTTATCTGTAAATTTAGATTTAATTGCTCCTCAAGACTTGGTTTTAAATGATGATGCAGTGCTTATTGCAGATTATTTATCTGAAGTTCTAAAAAAGAATAAGACTAATGTCGAAGATTCTGGTCTTGAATTAGATCAATTGATAGATCAAGAAAATGCCCAAGAAAATATCAATGTGACTCAAGATTTAGATGATTCTTTAAAGCCATCTAAACTATCATCGATTTCTAGAAAGAAGTTTATAATTCAACTGGCAAAGACTCTTAATGGGGAACTAAAAGAAGTATCTCGAAAACAGCGTCGGCAGTATAAAGATTTAGATGAATTTGCAGAAGAAGAGTTAAGGTTATTTTATTTTGTTATTTCTGATATTGGATTTGTTGGCAAGAAAAAATCAAAAAAATATTATCCTGATTCACCAATGATTTATGCAGATTTATCGCAAGTTTTATATCGCTTAATTGAGTCTAAAAATTTAATTGATTCAAATAAATTGCAACAAGATCGTTACTTTGACTCTCATTGGTCTGCTATGTTTTTTAACTTTTTGGCAGAAAATAATATTCTTTCAAATCTTTCCATAAACTTGGATCGTATCGATCCAGATACCACTGTTTTAGAAGATGATGCCTTAAAAATTATTAAATCTTTTAACGATTATCTTTTATCAAAACAAGTTGACTCAGAAACTATTGAAGACAGTTCAGAAGATGTAACTTTAGAAAATTTGGACGCTTTTGAGAATGTTGATCTTGAAATAGAGGAAATATCAAATCAGGTAGATGCAGATTTAGCAGCATTATTAGGACAAGATATTCAATTTTTTTCTGAGGCTGAAGTAAAAAAAGAAGTGCAAACCTTGGAAAAGAAAAAGCAAGCTGAGTTACTGGCTAAAAAAGCAGAGGAGGAAAGGATAAGAAAGAAGGAGGAAGAGGAGAGACGTTTGAAAGAAGAAGACGAGAGACGTTTGAAAGAGGAGGCAGAAAGAATTAAAAAAGAAGAAGAAGAGAAATTGAAAAAACTGATAGAACTTGAAAAAGAAAATTCAAAGTCACCTAATTTTGATCTTGTCAGTCGAAAGGATTTTTTAATTATTCTTTCAAAATCTTTGAAAGATTCTCCAAAAGAGCTAACTGAGGATCAGCTAGTTATGTATAGTGATGTTTTTTCAGTCAATGAAGGAGATCAACGTCATTTATTTCATATAATTAATGACATTGGTTTTATTGGAAATGCTAAAACAAAAGAATTTTATCCTGATAGATCTATAACTTATGCTGAAGCTACTGTTATTCTTTATCGATTTCTTGTAGCTCGTGATGTTGTTTCAAAAGATGAGGTGTCTCAAACTATGTATTTTGGCTCACATTGGGCTGCTCGCTATTTTAATATATTAGTTGATAATGGGTTGTTTTTGAATTTAAGTAATTCTTTGACAAATCTTTCTCCAAAAATGGGTGTTAAAGTTGATGATGCTAATCAACTGGTTAATCAACTAACTAATCTTCTTTACAAACAAGATGACCAAATAGTTCATAAAGAGATAGTTGATGAAGAAACGCTTATTAGTGCTAGTACTGAGCTGGATCAAAATGCTATCAGTAAAAAATTGAAGAAAATAAAGAAAAAACCTAAAAAGCCTATGCCCTCAGAGTTATTAAGTAGCGATGTTAATAGTGGTTTGGCGGTTGTTTCTCAAGCGAGCTCAAATCGTAAGTATATTGCTGGGTTTTTGAAATTTAATTTAAATAAAAGATTTGGTTTTTTTGAACTTGATTCGGATGTTGAATTAGGTGGAAAGGGCTTGTCAGATAATTATATTGATTATTCATATAACGAAGATACGCATCAAACAATATTTAGTAATGTAAACTTAATTCAAAAAGAACCATTAATAAAAATTAGAAAGGTCTTTTTTAAATTGCATTTGGGTTCAAAAAATCAGATAAGTTTAGGAAGGCAAGTTTATAGTTGGGGCCAAATTAATTTATTTTCTTTAATAGATTTTGCATTGCCAATAAAATCAAATACTGGAGGGTTTTCATTAAGCAAAGATAAAAATCGAATGGCTCAAGATAGCGTTTTATATCAATTAAAGCCCATACCGCAAGTTGCTTTTCAGGCGTATTATATTCCAAAACTTAATTCTTCTGAGTTTACACAGTATTATGTAAATCTGAATCCAATTTATGATAGTATTCCTGTATTAGATACAAAAAATGCTTATGAAGGTGATTTTGTAACTATTTTAAAAAATGGATCTAATATTAAGTCGACGAATATCCCGGCAAAAGCGTTTAGGCTATTATTAAAGCCAAAATTTGCCACAATCGGTCTAACATATTTTGATGGACTAACTATATTTCCAACAGATATTGGTCGTGTAGAACCTATTGATATTGTTTCAAATGAATTCACTGGATCATTTTATAATCATGATCGTGATTTAGCTGTATTACCCTCAAAATTACTCGGGTTTGAGTTTTCAAAACCCTTTTCTAAGACGAATCTAAAATTTGAATATACCATTAAAGAATCGTATCGAAAAATTTTTAATATTAATGATATGGATCCTATTGTGTATCAATCATCAGATCAAGATATTTATCACATGAGTGTTAATGATCAGGCGATTTATCAATGGGTTATGGATAAAAATGAAGGTAAAAATTATATTCCAAATTATTTAAACTCTGTAAGTTTAGGTTTAGATGGGGCTTATGATTGGGGTGTTTTAAATACATATGTATCGTTACTTTACAGCTCGGAACGGAAAGAATATGCAGATATTATTGAAATGGAAAATCACTTTTATAAACCTACATTTAGACAAACTATGATTTTTTCTGGATTTAATTTAGCAAAATATCTCCGTTCAGATAAAACTCAGTTACTGGGTTTTTCGGGGGGTGTTTTATCTGGTTCGGTGGGATCATCTATTTATTATGAAGCGTTAATAAAAAATTCTTGGCGACTTTCATTGGCTTTAGAGATGATGAGTTATTATTCTGATGTTTTAAATCTTAATAAAAAAATGATTGATGAATCATTAGAGCCAACATTTAGTGTTGGTGTTTTTCGTTCATTTTAATTATAAAAACGATTTGTTACGTGTTACATTGTTTTGTAGTAATATAGAAACTGTAGTTTAGGTTAATATCAAGGAGATTTTTATGAGTTTAGAACAAATTTTTGAGCAACAGAAAAAATTAAATACTCGTATAAATTCTCGTTTATATGAAGATATTCAGACAGATCCTCAGTTAAAACGAGAATGGTTTTTAAAGTTTGAAAAGGCGTTAAGTCAGGAGTCTGCAGAGGCAATTGATAGTTTAAATTGGAAATGGTGGAAACAAGATCATGATGACTGGGATAATGTGAAGGTTGAGCTTGTGGATATGCTTCATTTTTGGGTATCAATGTGTACAATCGCAGGACTTGAAGCAACGGATGTGTTTGATCTTTATCAAAAAAAGAATAAGCTTAATTTCAAGCGTCAAGATGAAGGGTATCAAGAAGGAACGTATGATAAGTACAAAGATGGTGTTGAAGATAACCGTCTCCACGTTTTATAAACTATTTTTGTTAAATTTAGGTATGTTTCTTGCAAAAATATTCAAAGCTTAGTACATTCTTTTTATGCAACTTCTAGATGGAAATCATGTTAAAAAAGATATTCTCAAATCATTAACAGAGGAATGTAAAGAATTAGCCGAAAGATATAAGTGTTTACCAGGATTAGCTGTGATTTTGGTTGGGGACAATCCTGCTTCTCAGGCATATGTGGGTATGAAGAAAAAGGCCTGCGAATCAATAGGTATGGTTTCGTTTGAGCATCGGTTACCATCTACAATTTCTGAGGAGGATTTAATTACTTGTATTGAGAGTTTAAACAGAGATCAGGACGTTCATGGAATCTTATTACAGTTACCTCTACCAGATCATTTAGATTCAGACAAAATGCTTCAGTTGATCGATCCAAGTAAGGATGTTGATGGATTTCATCCACAAAATGTTGGTAAGTTATTAATTGGATTACCAACGTTTAAGTCTTGTACGCCTTATGGAGTTATTAAATTAATGGATTATTATGATATAGATCCAACAGGAAAACATGTAGTAATAATTGGCCGAAGTAATATTGTTGGTAAGCCATTGGCAACAATGCTGATGCAAAAGGATCGTATTGGTAATGCAACTGTTACAGTGTGCCATTCACAATCTGTAAATTTGGCTCAGTTAACATCTCAGGCGGATATTTTGATTGCAGCTATTGGACGTCCTTACTTTGTTAAATCAGAGATGGTTAAAAAGGGTGCTATTGTCATTGATGTTGGAATTAATAGAGTTGAAGATTCTGAGTCAGAGCGAGGATATAAGCTTGTTGGAGATGTTGATTTTGATGATGTTGCTCCTAATGTATCTGCTATTACTCCTGTTCCTGGTGGCGTTGGGCCATTAACTATAGCAATGTTAATGACAAATACATTGCATTCATTTAAGCAATTTAAAAATTAAAATTTCCTAATTAAAGGTAAGTTTTCTTGTGTTTAAATAGTAATGTTTTTTAATTTTAATGATCATTTTGAGCTTTTTCTTTTTTTGGGTTTAAAAAATCGCTAATTTTTTTTTGAAATGGGGTTATTAATTCCATGGGAATAGGAAAAACAATAGTAGAGTTTTTTTCATCGGCAATTGCATTTAGGGTTTGAAGGTATCGTAACTGTAATGCTTGGGGCTCGTTCGCTAGTGTTTTGGCTGCTTCAAGAAGTTTTTCTGAAGCTTGCAATTCACCTTCTGCATGAATTACTTTAGCACGACGATTTCTTTCGGCTTCAGCTTGCTTAGCAATGACTCTAACCATACTTTCTCCTAAATCAATATCTTTTAGTTCTACATTTGTTACTTTAATTCCCCAAGCATCGGTTGCTTCATCAATAATTTTTTGAATATGAGTATTTAATTTTTCTCTTTCTGAAAGCATATCGTCTAATTCATGTTGGCCTAATACAGAGCGAAGGGTAGTTTGAGCTAACTGACTGGTTGCAGAATAAAATTCTTCAACATTAATTATAGCTTTGTCAGCTTGAATGACTTTAAAGTACAATACAGCGTTCACTTTAACTGAAATATTGTCTTTTGATATTACATCTTGTGGAGGAATGTCCATAACTACTATTCTCATATCAACACGAGTTAATGTTTGAATTATTGGGATAACAATAATCAGACCTGGGCCTGCAACTTTTGTAAATCTTCCTAGTGTGAAAATTACAGCTCGTTCATATTCTTTTAAAATATTAAGTGCTAGTAATAAGATAATAATTAGTGGGAGTCCAATAAAAAATATATTTATCATAATATTTCTTCCTTTTTCATAATTATTGCTTTTTGTTTTATGATATTTGAGATAACTACTTGATCATTTTTTTTAATAGGATGAAGTGCTATAGCATCCATAATATCTCCATTAATTATGATGTGACCTTTGGTATTAAATGTTTCTAGACTAATGCCTGTTTTTCCGATTAGTTCTGACGTTTTAAAATGGGAGCTAACATCTGAAAATTCTAAGGAGCTACTTACACTTACAATAATGAATAGTATATTAATACACGTGCTTAAAATAATTGCTGAACTATGAATGCTTAGTTGTAATGAATTAGAAGAAATTAAATATATCGATCCTATTAAAAATAAGCTACATCCTAAAGCTCCCATCATTCCTAAATTAGGCTGAGAGAGTTCTTTTGTTAGGCAAATACTGCCGATTAAAATTAAACAAAAACTTAACCAAGATACGGGCAAAAAAGTGAATCCAAAAATAGCGGTTGTACTAAAAATAAATCCGAGAAATCCTGGGATATATAATCCCGGAATTGATACCTCAAACATAAGACAATAGAGTCCTAAAAGTAGTAATAAGTAAACAACATCAGGGTTGGTAATGAGTTTAATAACTGCATTTCTTGTATCAGGGGCTAAGGGAACTATGGTTGCGGGAGTTGAAATTTGTAGTGTTTTTTTATTAATAATAATGGGTTTTGATCCGGCTTTCTGAATAGCATTTATACGAGATACAGCAACAAAATCAATTAAATCTAATTTAAGCGCTTCATATGCTGAAAAAGAGGTTATGTTATCACGTAATACTTCCGTAGGGTATTCAGGTAAAGCCGGATATTTTGTTGGTTTTAATGTTGAGGGGCTTTCATTTTCTTGTTTAAAGCCATCATAAGAGGTTTGTAATTCATTATAATCTTTTTGGAGTTGTATAT
>Ga0255759_10001229_pt1 | contig 23064 bp, 1 predicted proteins | sample 101ome_20_FD_179959 | JGI IMG/M metagenome (GOLD analysis project Ga0255759, IMG submission 179959) | Coastal salt marsh microbial communities from the Groves Creek Marsh, Skidaway Island, Georgia - 101404AT metaG (version 2) | ecosystem: Environmental > Aquatic > Marine > Intertidal zone > Salt...
TCTCATTGTTCAAATTATGGTCACCCTCATTGTACTCTACGGAAGATTCAAAAATTCCAGCAGACAGTCCTTTGGCACCCCCATTATCGCAATCGTTATCCGCAGAAAACTGGTGACCCCCAACGTTGCTAGGCGGACATTCTATACCCAATCCTCTGGTAGACACGACATCAACCGTCTCGTTATTAATAACATGCTGATCATTGGGATATCGCCATGTATATCCCGATGGTGACTGACCCGTAATATCCACACCAGCATTGGCAATTCGCGCACTAAAAAAATCAGGCCGACGAGAATCAGTAACTTTGTTATCCGGGGCACCTGCCCCGCCCCCAGCAACAACCAACGGCGTTATGTTGGTTGAAGTCAATAGTGTAGCCTCCGGATTATTTAGGCGAACCACAAAAGTACCCCCCCCTCCGCCGCCACCGCCATCCCCATTATGGTCGGGCACATTGTCTTCCCCACGTTGGCCAACCAAAATTACCAACTTATCGCCTGAATTGAGTTCAAAATTACCCCATAGTTTAGCCCCACCACCACCCCCTCGGCCATGAGCATTGGCAGCTGGACTGCTCACAGTGCTATCTATATATTGTTCATCAGGATAACCGGTGTGGTTTTCAGCTTTATGGTGGTTTCGCCCGCCCTGAGCCCCCCAGGCCTCAATCCGATATAAACTACTCGTGGGAACTAACAGGTATTGATACCCCCGATACTTGCCCTCGTCATCCGCCGTTTGATCAAATGCCCCCACAGTAGTTGAATCATACCCTCTGGACGCTAAATCTGTATTAATACTGGCTGCGGTTGGCCCCATAAATGTCGTGTCCGTCATTTTATAATTCGTAATATTCTCTCCAACGCCTGCGTTGGTAAATAGAAACAACGGCTTTAACCGAGGCCCCGATGGATTGGGTCTAATGCTGCTGCCATCACCCGGGAATGGGTTCTGCGCCGTCACCACCAATTCTGTTTTGCTATCCACATTGCGCATTGACACTGAAAACACAAACGACTCGGGCGCACCACTCCAACCAATTTTCTCAAACTGTCCAATAATATTACCCGTTACAATGGCTAAAACAAATTCTTGATTATTGGCCACCGACGCTGTATAGCTGGGCGTAACACGAATATTCAACGTGGCGGTGCTATCAATAATCATATCCCCACCCACTAGATATTGGTCATACCCACCAAGCCCGGGGTTGGACCCAAAAATCTCCATCTCAATGCTTGTATTCGAACTCACAACAAATGTACCCCCAATCTCCATTATCCCGGGTGAAAAACCAGCGCCGCCGACCGTATTGAATAAATCCAGGTCTTGACCAATTTTATTGGCATATAATCGAGCGCCATTACTCACATAGGCGCTCCCCGCAATCACATCAGCGATGACCGTAGTGCCAGGATTCGAAGCATCAATACGCCCATTCCCCATAACATTACCCAAAGCTGCCACCCCACCATTCAGGAACAATTGACTGCCGGGGGCTAACGCAATCTCTTCCGATTGAAGCCCAGCATAAACTGTTAATGTGCTGTTTTCTTTAATATCCAAAGCTTTAACGTGTTGGGCCTGATTCATGGTGTACGCTTGATTTGCACCCAACTCAACCATTGTGTCAGCATCCGAAACGGGTACCTCGCCACCAGTATCCTGCACATACGTTACCGCATACACCGAGGGATCCAATGGGAATTTATCGATGGTTAACCCATCCAGTGTTATTGGAATGGTGTTGTCTTGGGCAAAGGTTGGCCCAAAGCCCCATTGATCGGGGTAGCCATCATCATCGCTATCTTTCCATGCGGCATCACTATCTGGAAACTTGTCCACGGTGGTGCCATCGGCCAACGCGGTGGCTACCCCTTCCACATACTCCCGCTTGGCCCAATCCGCCATGCTCAATTCATGACTGGACTTGTGAATCAGTACCCCATCGTGAAAATTTATTTGATCTTTGTTTAAATAAATGTGAAACAATGCGTAGTTTGCTGGTGAAAATGTTCCCGCATACGGTTGCGTTGACGTTATTGATTTGATGATTTGCTGATTGCTATCCAACCACTCAAATGTGATGAGCTTATTGCTCGTGTGTCGAATCACCACATAAAAATCGTTCAATAATTGATTGAAAAAATTACTATCCAGAGCCACTTCTTCGGCCGAGTTCCCCGAAAATATATTGGTACCACTGCCGGTTTTCACTTTCGCTTGATCCAATCGCCATTCCGTGGTGATGAATCCCGATGCCCCTGAAAACAACACAATGCGCAACAGCTTCTGATCCAAGGCGATCCCTTTCCCTTTAATAATCACTGACCAATTGCCACTGTAATCAAAATCCGAAAAGGAGGAAATGTTTGGATCCACCTTCCACAAGTGGTAGTTCTCATTCACCAATTCATTGTTGTCGTTGATAATAATCGGGCGCGCCTCTCCAGTATAGTAGTTGTAAATGATTTGTTCCGTGTTGCCCGCAAAGGATATGTAGAGCGGATTTAATGCATCCAATGACCCGGTGTAATCATTTCTATGAACAAGTTGTGTTAAGAATGAATCGGGGGCCCCGTCATTGTCACTGTCCAAATATGCCGCGGGATCCAATGGAAATTTATCAATGGTTAAGCCATCCAGTGTTAATGGAATGGTGTTGTCTTGGGCAAAGGTTGGCCCATCGCCCCACTGATCCGGGTAGCCATCCCCATCGCTATCCTTCCATGCGGCATCACTGTCTGGAAAGGCATCTGCCGCATTAACCGTGATAGTGAAGGCCTGGGCCACCACATGCTCATTATCTGTCACCGTCACCGTCACACTTGCGGTTCCGTTAGCATTGGTATTGGGCACTAAATTCAACGTCACAGTATTGCTGCCATTCGCTGTCACAAATCCCGACGTATCTTGATTAAATAGCGCTGCATTCGATACCACAAATCCATACTCAAAATTAGCCACTTCTCCTTCTTCATCGGTTACCACAAACACCACATCGTGCGTTACATCTTCCGTCGCTATTTGATTATTAATGGTCGACATAATCGGCGCATCATTCACCGGATTCACTGTAATAGCCAACGTCTTCGTCGTGGTGTCTTCACCCCCATTGGCCGTTCCACCATCGTCTTTCACCACCACATCAATCGTTGCAGTTCTCGCCACATTCAAATTGTTCGTGGGTTGATAATATAAAGCCAGATCCGTTCCAGTCTCCCAAACCAAACTAGGCAGTACCGCAAACAACGCATAATCATCCAGCGAAATATTTAACGTCACGGTATCCACCGTTTGATTGGACTCCACCGCACTAACATTGGTAATAAAATTATTCACTGTAACCCGACCCCCACCTTCATCCACCCCAATACTACTCGTGCTGATCCCAAATGTCGGCGCTTGGTTAACAAATAGCGCCGTCACCACCAATTCCGTTTGGCTATTGACATTGCGCGTTGACACTGAAAACACAAACGACTCGGGCGCCCCACTCCAACCAATTTTCTCAAACTGCCCAATAATATTTCCCGTTGCAATGGCTAAAACAAATTCTTGATTATTCGCTATTAACTCTGTGTAACCGGACCCAACGGTAATATTCAACGTGGCGGTACTATCAATGGTCATATCCCCACCAATTAAATACTGATCGTATTGTGTGCCCGCATTGGGCCCATCAATCTCCATATCAATTACAGCATTCGCGCTCACATTAAAGGTGTCAATCGTTGTTTGGCCCGGTGAAAACCCTGGACTATGTACTGCGTTTTCTAAATCAAACACACCCCGAATGACATTTGCCTTCACACGCCCCCCATTTCGAGACTTCACATGCCCATCAATCACATCCGCCGTAACGACAGTTCCTGAATTTTCAACCGCAATCACCCCACTGCCTTCCACATTGCCCAAGCCCATCACGCCTGCATTGGCAACCAATTGACTATTAGCCGCCATAATAAACCGCTCCGATTGAAACGTTCCCGCTGACATTGTCAGCACACTGCTGTCGCGAATCTCAAATTCTTTCACCGCTTCATTCCCGCTCATCGCAAAGGTGCCATTCGATTTCAGCACTTTGCGTATGTTGTAGTCAGAAATCGTCACATAACCACTCAATTGGGTGTCATTGTATAGTATTTGTGTATCATCCAACGGCATCCCGTCCGCATTATCCAAAGTCCCATCCCCATCACTATCCACATCAGACGTTAAGCCCCATTTTTTCGATAAATAATAGTTAATTTTATTTCGCTGCGTTTCATTTATCGCTTCGTTGAAAACAATCAATTCATGGATTTCACCGTTGAGATACCAATTATTACTAGAATTTGTGTCCGTTATATAGGTGACCCCCACGGTATTGTTGTCTTTCGTCCCAGCGCGGTTAGGGGTTGGCGAATCTGATACAGTATGAATATTATTCATGTATAGGGATCTACCAGCTCCATTATAGGTTGCCATAAACATATTTTTTTCATTTATAGCTATTGGCGCAGATAATAAAACATCATTTTCCCACCAATAATGATAAAATCCGGCTGAACCGTCAAAACAAAAGGCATTTGATTTGTTAGGCTCTCCATAACTACCGGATCCTAGAATGCCTCCATTATTCATTTCATGCGTCTTCACAACGGCTATCACTGTGTAGTTGGAGTTACCCGTTGGCACCGTTCCGTCTGGAAGCGACAAGTAATCATTAGTCCCATCAAAATCAAGGGATTGATTCGCACTATTGTAAGCCGGCTGGCTGCCGGCAGTGGATTGTTCGGCAGTATTCCCCTTGCCACTCAAATCATGCCACTTGTTTACCGTAACGCCATCCGTTAACCCCACATTATTGTTTCCGTTAATATTACTTGCATCCAACCATAACTGAATGCTTGACTCAATGCCATCCAACCCCGAAGCCTCGCCAATTTTAGCGTCCACCACGTCTGAAAAATCTTTAACCTTAGTTGAATCTAACGGAAAATCATCATAGGCATCCACCATCCCATCCCCATCACTATCGACCGAAGCACCCAAGCCCCATTTCTTCGATAAATAATAGTTTATTTTATTTCGCTGCGTCTCATTTATTGCTTCGTTGAAAACAATCAATTCATGGATTTCACCATCCAAATACTCTGGGGCTTCCCCAGTTATAAAGGTTGCCCCAACCGTATTGTTGTCTTTCGTCCCAGTGCGTTCAGTACTTGAATCTGATACAGTATGAATATTATTCATGTATATGGATCTACCAGCTCCATTATAGGTTGCCATAAACATATTTTTTTCATTTATGGATACCGAAGCAGATAACTCAAGATCATTGTGCCACCAATAATTTTTAAATCCACCTGACGTGGTAAACCGAAAGGCATTTGATTCTAAACTTGCTACATAACTGCCGGATCCAAGAATGCCTCCATTATTTATTTGATTCGTCTTCACAACGGCTATCACTGTGTAGTTGGAGTTACCCGTTGGCACCGTTCCGTCTGGAAGCGACAAGTAATCATTACCATCAAACTTAAGGGATTGATTATCACTATTGTAAGCCGGCTGGATACCGGCAGTGGATTGTACGGCAGTATTCCCCTTGCCACTCAAATCCTCCCATGTGTCTACCGTATCATTATTGGATAGGCCCACATTATTGTTTCCGTTAATATTACGCGCATCCAACCATAATTGAATGTTTGACTCAATGCCATCCAACCCCGAAGCCTTGCCAATTTTAGCATCCACCACGTCTGAAAAATCTTTAACCTTAGTTGAACCTAACGGAAAATCATCATAGGCATCCACTATCCCATCCCCATCACTATCCACATCAGACGTTAAGCCCCATTTCTTCGATAAATAATATCGAACAGCCGTATTTTGTTCATCCGTCACCGCTGTATCAAACACGATAATTTCCGCAGCATCCCCATCAAAATATTGATCACCCATTCCATTCGAGCCAAATAGAATATCTGTAGCATTATTAGAAACAACTTCACCAAAGTTTTGTGAGCTAACGTATGGATGCGTCACGTTGTTGATCTTTATGGAACCCGTTACACCTGCTGGTTTTTTAAACTCAACGATTACCGGAATATTGCCAGAAATGTACTCCGGAGATATGGTTGTCGATAATATTCGCTGGCTAACACCATTTATAGTCTGAGCATTTTCATCGGTTCTAGCGAATCCAAAATTAGACGTTTCATCATGAACATACAAGTTGCTGTATATCCCGCCATTGTCCCAATTGTCTTTGTCAAACAGCGCCAATGTCATTTGTTGATCTGGGCCACCCGTATACTTCATATCAAACACCATGAAAATGGTGAATTGGCTCTTGCCCCCTAAGATACCATTCCCGATATTCTCTGCTATAAAATAATCCTGCTGAGCGCTATTAAAGAAAATTGAATCCTTGCCGTTAAACCCATTCGCATTGAGGGCGGGCGACCCACTACGAAATAGATTCCGGCCATTTCCACTCAAATCGTACCACGTGTTTACCGTAACGCCATCGGATAGGCCCGCATTGTTGTCGCCATCAAAATTGCTCGCATCTAGCCATAACTGAATGTTTGACTCAACATTATCCAACTCCGACGCATCGCCAATCTCCGTATATACCGTGTCTGATAAGTCCAGTCGTTGCACACTTGAATCAGGGTCCAACGGTGCACCATCATCGGCATCCGCTTGGCCATCCCCATCACTGTCCACATCAGACTTTAAGCCCCATTTTTTCGATAAATAATAATTGATTTTAATAACTTCATCATCTGAAAGTGCTGAGTCAAATATTAAAATTTCTTTAATAGATCCGTTATAATATGATTTACTGGACCGTGATGTCTGGTACAACCCAATTACGTTATTGCTTGTACTGATTAATGCGCCACCATTTCTCCCACTTCCGACCAATGGTCCATTGTAGTTTAGAAAGTGGGACGGGGCACTGTCTTTTTTAAACCGAAATACCGATAGATCGGTGTTCCCAAACTCACGAACCGTAATATCGTGATCATTGCCAAAATGTGCCAAGGTTAACGTCGTGTCATCTCGATACCCAAGATGGAGTAATCTATTCTCTCCAAGCGAATCCAGAACTTGTGAAATAAAATAGTTCGGCGTACTAGATTCTGCTCTTTTTTCAACTACAAACACCGTGTAGGACGTTCCAGATGTAATGTTCGCGCCAATTTGATATGAGTCATCAAACCCATCAAAACGTAATGACATGGTGCCTGATTCATAGGCCGCTTGCAAATTCGGATCTGACTGGACGGCATTATGGCCAGACCCAGATAAATCGAGCCATGTTTCAATTTTTTGGTCATCCGTTAACCCAACATTGTTGGTTCCGTTAATATTACGCGCATCCAACCATAACCGAATGTTTGACTCAATGCTATTCAGCCCCGAAGCCTTGCCAATTTTAGCATCCACCACGTCTGAAAAATCTTTGAGCTTAGTTGAATCTAACGGAAAATCATCATAGGCATCCACCATCCCATCCCCATCACTATCCACATCAGACGTTAAGCCCCATTTTTTCGATAAATAATAGTTAATTTTATTTCGCTGCGTCTCATTTATCGCTTCGTTGAAAACAATCAATTCATGGATTTCACCATCCAAATACTCTGGGTCTGCCCCAGTTATAAGGGTCGCCCCAACCGTATTGTTGTCTTTCGTCCCCCTGCGGTTAGTGGTTGGTGAATCTGATACAGTATGAATATTATTCATGTATAGGGACCGGCCCTCTGTATTATCGTAGGTTGCCAAAAACAAATTTGTTTTATTTATAGCTATTGGCGCAGATAATAAAACATCATTGTCCCCCCAATAATGATAAAATCCGTCTGAACCTTCAAAACGAAAGGCATTTGATTCTAAACTTTCTCCATAACTGCCGGATCCAAGAATGCCTCCATTATTTATTTGATTCGTCTTCACAACGGCTATCACTGTGTAATTGGAGTTGCCTATTGGAACGGTTCCGTCTGGAAGCGACAAGTAATCATTACCATCAAAATCAATCGATTGATTGGCACTACTGTAAGCAGGCTGGCTACCTGCAGTGAATTGTACGGCAGTATTCCCCTTGCCACTCAAATCATGCCACTTGTTTACCGTAACGCCATCGGATAGATCCGCATTATTGTTTCCGTTAATATTACTTGCATCCAACCATAACTGAATGCTTGACTCAATGTCATCCAACCCCGAAGCCTCGCCAATTTTAGCATCCACCACGTCTGACAAATCTTTAAACTTAATATCTTTAAACTTAGTTGAATCTAACGGAAAATCATCATAGGCATCCACCACCCCATCCCCATCACTATCCACATCAGACGTTAAGTCCCATTTTTTCGATAAGTAATGATTGATTTTAATAACTTCATCATCTGAAAGTGCTGAGTCAAATATTAAAATTTCTTTAATAGATCCATTATAATATGATTTATTGCCCAGTTTTGGCTGGTACAACCCAATTACGTTATTGCTTGTACTGATTAATGCACCACCCGATCCCCCACTTCCGCCCAATGGTCCATTGTAGTTTAGAAAGTGGGATGGGGTACTGCCTTTTTTAAACCGAAATACCGATAGATCGGTGTTCCCAAATTCGCGAACCGTAATATCGTGATCATTGCCAAAATGTCCCAAGGTTAACGTCGTGTCATCTCGATACCCAAGATGGAGTAATTCATTAGTTACGGGATCTTTCTCACTTTTACTTTGTGAAATAAAATAGTTCTGTGCCTTGGCGGTTGCTCTTTTTTCAACTGCAAACACCGTATAGGACGTTCCCGATGTAATGTTCGCGCCAATTTGATATAAGTCATCAGACCCATCAAAACGTAATGACATGGTGCCTGATTCATAGGTCGCTTGTAAATTCGGATCTGACTGGACGGCATTATGGCCAGCCCCAGATAAATCGAGCCATGTTTCAATTTTTCCATCCGTTAACCCCACATTGTTGGTTCCGTTAATATTACGCGCATCCAACCATAACTGAATGCTTGACTCAATGCCATCTAGCCCCGAAGCCTCGCCAATTTTAGCATCCACCACGTCTGACAAATCTTTGACCTTAGTTGAATCTAACGGAAAATCATCATAGGCATCCACCATCCCATCCCCATCACTATCTACCGAAGCACCCAAGCCCCATTTTTTCGATAAATAATATCGAACAGCCGTATTTTGTTCATCCGTCACCGCTGTATTAAACACGATAATTTCCGCCGCATTCCCATCAAAATATTGATCACCCATTCCATTCGAGCCAAATAGAATATCTGTACTTGTATTAGAAAGAACTGTGTCAAACGGTTCTTGGCTATTGTATGGATGCGTCACGTTGTTGATCTTTATGGAACCTGTTACATCACCTGGTGGTTTTTTAAACTCAACGATTACCGGAATATTGCCAGAAATGTGCTCCGGAGATATGGTTGTCGATAATATTCGATCATCACCCCCATCTTCCTTGGTTCTAGCGAATCCAAAAGCAGACGTTTCACCAAGAACATACAAGTTGCTGTATATCCCGCCATTGTCCCAATTGTCTTTGTCATACAGCGCCAATGTCATTTGTTCATCTGGGCCACCCGTATAATTCATATTAAACACCATAAAAATGGTGAATTGGCTCTCGCCCCCTAAGATACCATCCCCGATATTCTCTGCTATAAAATAATCCTGCTGAGCGCTATTAAAGAAAATTGAATCCTTGCCGTTAAACCCATTCTCATTGAGTTCGGGCGACCCACTACGAAATAGATTCCGGCCATTTCCACTCAAATCCTGCCACGTGTTTACCGTAACGCCATTGGATAGGCCCGCATTGTTGTTGCCATTAACATTGCTCGCATCCAACCATAATTGAATGTTTGGTGTAACACTATCCAAGTTTGACGGCTGCCCAATTTCAGCATCCACCACGTCTGAAAAATTGGGTAACGTTGCAAACACTGGGCAAGCAAAAACCATGCCAATTAGGCATAAAAAACCAAATAACCGTCGCCAAAATGGATCTACTTGGCGCATCGATTATGGGGTATCCGCTATGTTGCATGAAAAACCAAACAAAAAAACCAGGAATGAAACTCCTTTTTTATAGTGTCAACGATACGTGAAAACTACATAAATTTTAACAAAATACCGAGTTTCGCACAATCCAAGCCCCTGGGTGTTTTGTATGCGTGATTAAGGACAGTTGTCGCTAACCGTAAACTGACCCGACCCTATTATCTCCAATCTCATGGTACCGGACATAACTACGGGGTCGTTTGAGCTACCTGGCGCACATGCGCCAGCGGGAACTGACAACACGCCGTTGTCCTTAACCCATGTGGATGCCGGGCCCAGTTGGTCAAGGTTAAATTGATCAGCACCATCGCCCCCAATCCCGGAACCAACATCGACTCGATCGTAAATGCGTTTGTTATCCTTGCTAATTGTTATCCGCTCGTTATTATTCCCAGTAACCGTTTGATCCTCCAAGCCCCACTTATTTACCAAATACCATAAGATTGCCAAGCGATTGTTGCCTGTTACTTCATCTTTCACAACAATTAATTCGTATAAGGTACCGTCACCGCCGGCATAGTCTCCAATAATCTGAAAACTGCCGCCGCCATTTATTTTTTCAACAAGTGTTCGTGAAGCACTGTTACTTGGCCTATCAATCTGATCTTTTAATTTTAATGCATCTTTATAAACCAAAAAGATATGGCTTACATTTGTCACATTACTACTAACTATAATGCTGTTATTCGTTGGAATGCGAATACCACTACCATCAATTTGTTCGGTAATATTGTCACTTACTAAGCCTTCTGCTGAATTCGCCCCCCGATTGTATAGACTCAGCACCTTGCCATTTTCATCGTACAAGGTAGCCCCATCACTTGCGTCCAGCCAAGTTCTTAAGCCGTCTCCTACGTATTGCAATGGATTTTCCCCACCCATATCAGCGGTTGGACTATCCGGCACCGCTTGAATGTTTAACGTAACGATAACCGGATCCGATGTTGGCACACCATTACGGTCTGTACCGCCCGTATCAATTAATCGAATACTCAGGGTAACCACTGTTGTATCAGCTGTTGATCTCAATGCATAAGACAACTCCCCATTGGATGTAACAATCTGAGGATTTTGCGCAAACACAGCCGGATCACTCGGTGTTATCGTGTAGCTTAACACGTCATCCGTAGGCTCTTGGGCACCCAAATTGAATGTACTAATTAGGTTATAGGTCACCGTACTGCCAGCCCAATCGTGCAGGATTTGATTCTCCGTTACAATCGAAAATACGGGCTTATCGTTGACCGATTCAACGGTGATATTAATCGTAACACGCTCACTCTCATACCTCAGGTCATCCTGAACCGTTAGCACAATTGTATCCGGGCCAAAATAGTCATCGTCAGGTGTATAGATCAACGCAACCGATTGGGTAACCTGCTGGGTTAAATTAATCGTAGATCCGGATTGAGCGTTTACTCCGTTAATGGTCAACACACCATAGTTTGGCGTTGAAACAACACGAAGCGCCATGGGCTTAGCTTCTGCGTCTTGAACCTCAATATTGATCGTCACCGCATGATCCTCGTGAGTGTTTTCCGATACTGGGTTGATCGAGGGCTGTGCATTGGCCGTTACATAGATATTGCCGCTAATCACAAAATTGTCCGTGACCCACCGCAACCGAACATCCAAGGTCGGCAATATAAACGTCAACGGATTGACCACATTAATTTGATTCGAAGAGACCAGTCGGAAGTCGTTGTTAACCGTGGGTTGAAAATCTATATTTTCGGCATAGTTATTTGTTGGCCATAACCGCACAATCAGTGTTGCTTGGTTTAAGGTTACTGTAGTTGCAATCAGCACATCATGGCATTTTTCATAGTTGACACTACCCTTGTCACCACAGTCGTCGGTATATGGATTCGTACCCCCCAATTCAAATAAAATACTACTGGTTACAACAGTGACGGATCCAGCAGAATTTAAATAACCAGGTGAATTTCCAATATCCAGCAGACTACCTCCGGTGATGACCACATCTCCTGAAACATTCTGCACACTCCGTAGCGTTGATCTACCCGCAACATAGACATCTCCGTTAATTCCAGAATTGACTGTCAATTCTGAACGCGAATTAGCTGTAACAAACCCATCGATTGAACCAGCGGTAATAGTAGCATTATCGGCATTGACCGGTCCAGAAATTGAATTGGAAACCGTCACCTGAGCATTATTCTGAGCGGAGATGCCCGCACCGGCTACCGTTTCTGCTATCACCGCTGCTGAATCAGACGCTTGAATACTCCCTATTACGTTCTTTAGGGTTGCATGACTACCTGGCTTATCGATTGTAAGACTACCGGTTAATGTTTCGTTGACCGTCACCGAAGAGCCATTCGACACCTGGGCATCCCCATTAATGTTCTTGGCGATTGCGGTTGTTTTATCCGCTGTTGGGCTTGCTTCACTGTTCAAAATCAAATCACCGATTAATGTTTCGTTGACCGACACAGTTGTACCTGACACAGCGTTTAGATTCCCGGTCATGGTTGTGACTGTCACCCGACTGTTTTCAGCATTCACATCCCCTTGTTGATTTACAACATCAACGGCTGCATTGTCCTCAACACGGATATCCGCATTACTTGTCTCGGATCTAACAGTTGTGCCTGAGTTTCGAATCGTCACCGAAGTTCCCGAACCGGCTTCAATGGTATCAATGGTATTCGTCCCACCGCCGGATACGGTTAACTGGGTATCTTGACGCAAAATGATTCTTTCAGTATCTACAGACACGTTATTAATAATCAGCGTTCCTCTTTGTTTGACTTCTAATTGTCCCACATTAACGGTAGTAGAAGGACTGCCACCCGCGATGGTAAACGTTACATCATTGGTCGCCCCATCACTGCCCAATACCTGACGTGTACTGGGATTTAATGTACTTATATCAATAGACACAGCGGCATTATCAGTAGCAATCTGGCTCTCTTGGAGATATCGGGTGGCGTCATCCGGATACGCATCTTTCAAGTTAAAATACCCATCCCCATCACTGTCCACATCCGCAATGGTAATCACCAACGCTTGTTCCGTGTAACTACTATCTCGATCCGTCACCCGCAAGACCATCGAATGCGTACCCACTTCATTGTTGCTGGGCGTTCCTGAAACCACGCCACCATTAAACGTCAGCCATGCCGGTAACTCATCAGCCGTAATGATCAAACTACCAACACTGTCTTCAACATCGTAAACTGTTGGCGTGTACGCATACAACGCACGATTGCTACCCGTGGGGGATGCCGTGTTGGTAAATACGGGCAGATCATTCACCGAATTGACGGTGATCGTAAACGACTGGGTCACCACCTGAACAGGCATACTCGCATTGTCTGTCACCGTGATCGTGACACGGGTTGTCCCGTTAGCATTCAAACTTGGCACTAAATTCAAGGTTACCGCATCACTGGCATTGGCTGTCACAAACCTTGATTGAGCCAAATCAAACAATGTTTCATCCGATACACTAACCCCATACTCCAGATCGGCAATTGAACTTTCCACATCACTCACGATAACCACCACATCGTGTGTCACATCTTCCGTCGCCACTTGTGGGCTAATCGTAACGATTGGAGCATCATTCAGTGCATTGACGGTGATCGTAAACGACCGAGTCACCACATGCACAGGAACATCCAAATTATCCGTGACCGTTACCAACACACTGGATGTGCCAAATTGATTCAGGGCTGGCACCCATTGAATGTTAAACGACGCTGCTGTGACCGTATTGATCGTCACGGAGTCAAACAGTGCCCCATTGGATACTGAGACTTCATAGGCCAAATCACTGGGTGCACTTTCAACATCGCTAATACCAACGGTCCGATTATAGGTAACATCTTCATCCATAACTTGATCGCCAATGGTGTATTCCGGGGCATCATTGACAGCCGTTATGTTCAACGAAACACTGTAAACCGTTTCGCTTTCCAAGCCCAGTGCATCCACTAATTTATACGTAAATACGTCATCACCGTTGGCATTCGAATTCGGCACATAGCGTAGTGCCACGGCACCATTAGCACCCAAGTCAACCTGTGAATCTGTTCCCAACATAGTGCTGTCCTGAAACAACTGGCCGCTGGCTGGTTCACTAACTAGAATCAATGTTAACGGATCATTATCAATATCTGTTGTCTGAATATTAACGGTTGCTGGGGTGTCTTCATCCAAATCAACCTGTTGTGGCAGTTGCACAATTACGGTCTGGCTGCCCGTTGTAAGCGTATACCCATTCGAAGTGAGACTGCCGTCATCAAATGTATACTCAGCGGCTAAACCAGACGTATTGGCGTACGTTTTATTTGTGTAGGCTGTTTGAATCTCTTCGTCAGTTAACGTGCGATTCCAAATTCGGATGTCGTCCATGTAACCTTTGAAACTTCTACTATTCCCAACAACCCCAAAGCCAAGAATTTGTCCGAAACAATTGTCATTGGTGTCCTTGCTGTATTATATGGAATCGGCGAGGAAACATCATTGCCGTCTTGATCAACGCCAGTAACCGCTTCCCCATTCAGATAAACACCCATTTTTTTCTCACTCTCACTATCATCCTTAACCAAAACAAGGTGATTCATTTCACCGACTTTAAATGAAGCATACGATTTAATAGCACTACCAACATACGCCAAAAGCCTATTATTGATATGATCCATAGTAATTCGCCAATCACTGTTAAGCTCCCTAAACAAGATACCGCCATCTTTAGAAAAGTTTTCAAACTGGAACCAGAAATCAATTGTAAAATCACCAGCGTCTGTTGATCCGGTTGCTAATACATCAACAATTAATTCATTGTCAATTTGAGCATAACTAACATAATCTGAAAAGTTACTCTTACCCTTATCACCCCCTGGAAACGACAAGACCGTCGGGATGACCGCTTCAGGGGCACTATTGCGTGTCACCCTTAATTCGCCTGTGGTCGAGAAGTCGCTCGTTACCCAGCGCAATGTTTTATCCAAGGTTGGCAGTACAAATGAAAGCGCACCTTCAACCACAATCGTATTGGCTGAAATGACCCGAAATGTGTCATTCGCTGTGGGTTTAAAGGTATTGAGTTCGTAATTATTTGTTGGCCATAGCGCAACATAAATCGCTGCATTATTCAATGTCACCGACTCAGCCGTAATAATATCGTAGAAATTATCCGTTACATGTGTACCTTGAATAAAATCAGACGGGAATGGGGAAGTGCTACCCAATTCAAACAGCACATTTGATGTTATCGTTGAAAGACCGTTCAGATCGGTTCGACCCGGTGAATACCCAGGGCTATAGAATGTATCTTCTAGGTTCAATTGATTGGCTTGTCGAACTTTAACTTCTGCATCATCAACAGCCGTCACCGTTCCGGATACAGTCTCCACATCAGCTTTGGATTCCGCTCCAGAAACAGTCACGTTCCCATCCGCTTGGTTGGTTACCGTTAAGTCAGCACCCGTTTGGATATCGGTATCCCCAACAATACGCTCAACCGTCGCCACACTACCAGAATCGGCAATGTTTAAATCGCCACGCAATTCTTGTTTGACCACCACACTGGACCCACTGCCAATGGCCACATCACCCTCAACTGTTTCAGCCTCTACCACCGCCGTATCCGCAATGGCTAATTTCCCGACAACGTCTTTGAGCTGTGCTTTACTGCCCGCATTTGAAATACTCAAGTCCCCGGTCAATTTCTGAGACACCACGATCTCAGATCCACTCCCGATGGCCACATTACCCTCAACTGTTTCAGCCTCTACCGCCGCCGTATCCGCAATGGCTATTTGTCCCACAACGTCTTTGAGCTGTGCTTTACTGCCGGCACTGGCAATGCTCAAAGAGCCTTCCAATTTTTGCGTAACCACCATCGTTGAGCCACCGGCTAGATCCACAGCCCCTTGAACCGTTTCAGCTTCCACATCGGACCCCTCCGCCAAATTCATGTTGGCTTTGACTGTTTTTGCCACAAGTTTAGTATCTTGTTTAAGCTCAACATTACTACCCACCCCATCAATAACATCGATTTTATTTTCTTGACCACCGCCAAACGAGACCTTGGATGTTGAATCCAATACTACTTTTTCACTGGTTAGCGCAGCCTCCATGGTCAACTCAACACCGGACACCGATAATTCTGTCACCGTTGTGGGTTGGCTCACCACGGCTTTGATAATATCCGGCGATGCTGTTGCGTCTGGGGATGCCGTTGCGTCTGGGGATACCGGTGCTGCTGCTAAGGTAATTCGCCCCCCTGTTTGCCAAGTACTCGTATCGACCACAATCGGTTCGCTTTCTTCACTTGGCGTTGGTGTCTTAGGAATTTCAACGGGTGTTTCAGCGTATCGACGGGTTGGGTCATACGGGTACACATCATCCAAATCAAGGGCAAGATCCCCATCGGTATCCGAATCCACAATAGTTAAAACGTAGCTTTGCGTTGTGGTCAGCACCCCATCACTGACTGTAAACACAACCGGATGATCGCCCACTTGACCCGTTCGCATGTGATAGTTTTCACTTGGGGTCCCAGACAAGCGATACGGGCCAGATGCCGCATACACCATTTTTAATACCCGATCATTCCCAGGCTCCATTAAATACATGTGTTTGTTTTCATCAAACGCAATGCCATAGATATCTTGACTTATATTTCCAACCGTCGTGATAGTTGTTGGATTTGCAGGATCAATCTTATTAATGGAACCACTTCCCCATCTGGAGTAATAAACATCCCCATTGCTATCCATGGCATACGCCATTCCATTGCCACCCAAATCATCCCTAAGCAATGTCATTGTAGTTCCATCAAACTTATATAGATACCCAAAAAATGTTCCAGAATACAAACTTCCATCACGGCCATCAATTAATGTTGTTAGGTTCCCACCGCTACCGGCTGTAGCAAGCGTTGTAATCTCAGGCTCTGAAGCCCCTCCGACCGACGCATCCCCTACCCATGTACTTAAATCAATCTTTTTAATTGATGGCCCGCTTGTAAAATACAAAGAACTCTCATCCGGACTCAATCGAACTGCATACATATAACCCAAACCAGACAATGTTTTAATCAAATCACCGGATGGAGACAGAACGGATATAACACCCGATCCCTCTCCGTTTGCATAAATCGTCCCATCTGAGGCCACATCAATCCCCACCACTTTAGCAATATTTGTGTGGAGCGCTGTCATCGCTTTAGTGGCTAAATCAATTTTATAAATGGTATTAGACTCCCGACCCGCTACGTACAAATACCCATCTTTAACAACCATGCCCTGACCATCCGTAATACTACTGGTTACCCACGGCGAGGCGGAACCATAAGCCCCATTGTCATCAAAACTTAACCAACTGGGTTTTTCAACCACCGCAAGCTGCGTGGTATCCCCATCCACGTCATTCACCGTTGGATTGTAAACATACTCACTGTGGTTGCCCCCCCCCACCACTTCTACGCTGGTAAATACCGGCGCATCATTCACGGGATTAATTGTCACGGTTATCGAATAAACTGGAGACAGTCGGCCATGCTCGTCAACCAATACATACTGTATTTGATCAATTCCATTGTCATCCTGAAAGGGTGCATAGGTTATATCAATAGAACCGGTTGTATGCATAGCGGATTGTCGATCCAGCTGCGGGAGATTTTCGGTTGCCGTTTCCGGTGTAATTGTCTGCCCATTTACAATAACGTGCCCCAAACTTTGAGTATTTACAATTTTAAGATATATGGCATCCGCATCCACATCTTGCCCGTATAGCGTCATCCCCAGGCTCGTGTCTTCATCCGTCACTGCGTGAGTAGACGGACTATACGCCGGATCGTATTCGGGGGCAATGTTTTCAATGACTTCCAAAATCCCATCAGACACAAACCGGCTAGTATCCCACGTCAAGGTACTGACCAGTACCGGCAAGTCATAGCTCACCGCCCCAACCGCTATTATTGTATTGGCAGATATTACTTGAAAAACATCGCCCAGTTGCGGCACATAGGTTGCGTTGTCTGTTGGCCAGAAGGTGGCCACAATCGTAGCTTGATTCAGTGTCACATGACCCGCCACAAGACTATCGTGAAAATTATCCCTGACATCGGTACTTGGATTAAAACTTTCCGGGAATGGCGTTGTGCTGCCCAATTCAAACACTAAATAACTGGCAACAACATCCAATTCACCAAAATCAGCCCGGCCCGGCGATTGTCCAGGACTATACGACGCACCATCTGAGACCGTCATCTGTGTTGCAGACCGGACTTGGGCAACAGCATCCCCAACCAACTCAACCGATCCACTCACGGTATTAAGATTCGCCACAGTTCCAGCGCCTTGGGCCCGAATACGACCGGACCATACGCCCGTCATCGCCAATTGAGCAGATTCAGACGCCAGCATATCCCCAGACCCATCCGCAACCAGTAATTGACTGCCGTTCACCACATCCACAGACCCTTCAAGATATTCAACATTTAAGACGGTACCCGCATCACGAACGTCCAGATGCCCCACCCCTTCCAGCCGACCAATGGTGCTGCTGTTTCCACCACTGACACTCAATTGAGACCCGGAGCGCAAGACCACTCTTTCCGTGGTTAACACACCCGATACGGTTAACGTGCTGTTGTCTTTAAGCTCTACTTCTTTAACCGTAGTATCCGCCGTCAATTCAAAGGTTGATCCGCCCGAATCATCGCCCAACACTTGACGGGTATCCGCTGACCAATCGTTTGTATCCAGTTCACCCGGAGTAGTATTCGCATTTTCTGTCACCTGCCGCGTCGCATCATCCGGGTACACATCCAAGAGATTAAACACCCCATCGCCATCACTATCCACATCCGCAATAGTAATCACAACGGATTGATCCGTGTAATCCACCCCATCACTCACCCGCAAGACCATCGAATGCGTACCCACTTCATTGTTACTGGGCGTTCCTGAAACCAACCCGCTATCAAACACCAACCATGCCGGCAACCCCTCAGCGGTAATCGTTACACTATCTCCTTCAATGTCCGTCACTGTTGGCGTGTATTGATACACCGCACGATTGCTACCCGTAGGGGATGCCGCATTCGTAAAAATCGGCGCATCATTAACCGCAGCTATACTCACCGGAACCGTATACGTTCCAGTATTGCCTCCCGAAGCATCCGCCACATAGTAACTAAAACTATCGGCTCCATTGACATTCTCATTCGGCACATACACCAAGCCCGTCACCGTGTTGCCCGTAAACCCAAACCCAGATCCCGTAATCCCAACACCGTCAACCTGAATCGCTCCCTGACTCGGCGCATCCACCACATGAAAAACCATCGCTTCCTCATCCACATCCGCAAACATCGGACTCAAACTCACAACCGTATCCTCTACAGTGCCCACCGCATTCAGCCCCGATGGAATCACCCGAGCACTCATATCCCACACATGCCCCGAAACCATACCCGCATCCCCCACCGTATTGGCCACACCTTTTACATTGTCCGCTAAAAACGTAACCGTGCTGGATGTCACTTTGTATAAATTCTTGCTTTTTGTTAACACCAGAGCTTCGTACTCTCTCGTGTACACTGAATCCACTTCTTCACCTTCAGGAATTGCCACCTCTTGAACATTCGTGGGTGTCGATGTTGCATAAATCAGCTTCCCATCGTCTCTCAACCCAAGAAGAAGTCTATATGACCGATTCGTCATAATTGTATAGACTGTTTTAATTTTCCCATTTGAATTATCGGCTATTGTTGTCGGATCAATGTCACTTCCTTTCCATAGGATCCAGGACCCATCCTTTTTTAATGCGGTAAACCCGTAAGTAAATGTATACACAGATTCTATATCTGTCAGTCCTGTTGCTTTTTTATTTCCACCGTATGTAGAAGACCCCCAAATGATCAATCGCCCGTCTTCGGTTAACGCAATAAACGCACCATACGTAGCATAAATGTCTTTAACCTTCGCTCCATTTAACTCGCCTGAAACGGCACTGCTATCTCCACCGTGTCCAGCGTCTCCCCATGTCACCACACTCCCATCCGATTTCACCGCCGCAAACGCTCTAGCCGTCGCATAAATCCGTTCCACATTCGTCAACTGACTTTCCACACTACTGCTATCTCCTCCAGTTGTGCCTGACCCCCACGTTACCACAGTCCCGCTCGTTGTAAGCGCTGCAAACGAATCATACGTAGCCACAACATCCACTACATTTTCTAACGGAACGCTTGGGCTAATCGCCGGATTGGTTCCCCAATATACAACACTGCCATCGACCTTCAATCCAGCAAACCCTCGGTGATTTTGATAAACCTCTTTAAATGTACCGCTAGGAACATTACCTCCATATGACCCCATCCCCCAACCCACAAGCTCCCCATTCCCTTTTAAACCAACCGACGAATACTCATTGGTATAAATCCGCTCAACCCCTTCCGTATTTGGCACAACACCATCCGTATAATAATCGCCCCAATACACAACCTCGCCATTCTCCTTCAACGCCGAAAATCCATACCGGCTCGGATACACCGCCACAACACCACTCGCTATCTCTGCTGTTACCCCACTCGTATCGCTCCCATAAGAACTGCCCGTCACAACGACCGACCCATCCTGCCTTACTGCCGCAAACACAGTGGGGTTATCCTTCAACCGATTCGAATAATAACCCCTCAAATTCGGCCGCAAATACCCATCCTGGTGCATATGATCCGTCCGCAACTCCACCGCCTCCGGAATATCATTCACCGGATTCACCGTCAACACAAACGTCTCATCCACCGTATAATTCGGCTCCGATACCGTATCCGTCACACGCACCGTCACACTCATCGTTCCATTCGCATTCAACGCCGGCGTCAACGCCAACTCAACCCGATCATTACCCACCGGCGTCGCCTCCGCACTGCTCAACAACGATCCCCCACTAATATCCACCGTGTACCCCAACGCCGTCGCACTACTCTCCACATCCACAACACTAATCTCTATCGTCTGGCTCACATCCTCTTCCATCGTCTGCTCACCGATCACCACCACCGGCTCATCGTTCACGGGATTAATAACTACCGTCAATGTGAACGACTCACTTTGCCTACCCAATGAATCCTGAAGATAATAACTAAATAAATCCGTTCCGTTTTCATCCGCATTGGGTTCATAAAAAAGCACTGGCTTCTCAGAGTTTGTAAATGAAAATGATGTGCCTGTTTGACCATCCACTGTCAACGTTCCAAGCGTGGGCAATGATGTAATAAACAGAGTCATAGGCATATCGCTATCGTCATAAAATTCTAATGGCAAATTAATCCGAACATCCTCATCCGTCGTCACCCGTGTTAAAAATGATTCTCGATACGAAATATCGGCATCCAAACTTAACCCATAAGTAGCACCTGTATCGCCATAAATTGTTGAAATACTTACTACATCCGTCAAGGTCTGCCCAATTGGGTTTAGCGTACTACTATCGCCACCAACACCGCCCCACGTGACAACTGACCCGTCCTCTTTTAATGCAGCAAATGCATTATTTACCGCATAAACAGCCTTAACCCCACTATTCAAGTCTGTAGCTACACTTGAACTATTACCACCATAAAGTTCGTGACCCCATGTCACTACAGACCCATCCGTCTTTAAGGCTGCAAACGCCTGCCTATTTGAATAAATTGTTTGAACACCGCTCTCTAAATCTGCGCTCACACTTGAGCTATCGCCCCCATGATTGTTAGAACCCCATGTTACTACAGAGCCATCCCGTTTTAAAGCAGCAAACGCGTCTGTCGTTCCATAAATTGATCGAATGCCCATTAATTGATCCGCAACACTTGTACTGGTACCACCGCCACCAGCGCCACCCCATGTTACTACAGTTCCGTCTGATTTTAATGCTGCAAACGCACCGTGTGTTGAATAAACCGATACCACGTTATTTAATGCAGACGCTACACTACTACTGTTTCCACCCAGCCCTCCCCAGGTCACAACATTTCCGCTTGCTGTAACAGCAGAAAAGGCTCCCGAATTAGAATAAATCGCAACAATATTTTCTAAACTTGCAGACACCGATGCACTATCACCACCACCGCCAGACGCTCCCCACGTTACAACAGTTCCATCTGATTTTAATGCTGCAAAAGCAGAATCTGTTGCATAAATAGAGACTACATTATTTAAATCCTCAGAAACGGACGAGCTATCAGCCCCATAACCATCATTCCCCCAGGTTACTACAGTCCCATCGGACTTTAATGCCGCAAACGCACGTGTGGTTGAGTAAATTGACACCACATTGTTTAGTAACAGTGAAACCGCATCACTATTGCCGCCATTTTGATTATCACTTCTCCAAGTCGCTACAGTTCCATCATTTTTCAAAGCTGCAAACGCATATTGTGTTGAATAAATCGATTTTACATTTTGCAGCCCAGGATCAGACCCTCCGTAAGGATCATAGCCCCAAGCTGTTACAGACCCGTCTGATTTTAATGCAGCCATAGCGGCTTCTGTGGAATAAATTGCAACAACGCCAGACAAGCTTGGCGCACCTCCCCCATTAGTTCCATTGCCCCACCCCACCACAGACCCATCCGATTTCAATGCCACAAAAGAATCTTTGTTCGATACCATGTAATTCGACCGAACCCCGGACAAATGCTGTCTTAGAACACCCGCTTTGTGCATATGATCCGTGACTAACGGCAACAACTTAGGCGCTGCATTCTCCTCATACACCGCCACCAGCTCCTGCACCCCTCCCACCGTTCGCGTTGTCACCTCAAACCGCTTATCCACACTCACGCCCGTTCGCATCACCGCACCAAAACTACCCACAATATTCCCACTCACACGCGCGACAACAAACTCCTGCCCCACCACCAAACTGCTCACATAGCTCGGCGTTACCACAATGTTTAGCGTCGTATCACTCGCCACATTCATATC
>Ga0255759_10001235_pt1 | contig 22999 bp, 23 predicted proteins | sample 101ome_20_FD_179959 | JGI IMG/M metagenome (GOLD analysis project Ga0255759, IMG submission 179959) | Coastal salt marsh microbial communities from the Groves Creek Marsh, Skidaway Island, Georgia - 101404AT metaG (version 2) | ecosystem: Environmental > Aquatic > Marine > Intertidal zone >...
CAAGCCTGTATCAGAACCAGGTATTCAAGATTCCCAACAGGCAAAACCGACGCCTACAACTACCTCAGAAACGCCAAGTTATGTTCGCTTACTAAATTCTAAAGATATTAGTGATGCATTAGTTAAACTTCAAAAAACGGTTACTCCTCAAAATAAGCAAATTTTAACAACAATGCTGCTTTATGGTGTAGAAACATCGCAAGAAGCCTTTGAATTAATCGAAAAAATGGTTAAAGGTAGTGATAAAGGCAATAAGCTTGAATCAAGTGTTATTGCATATTCTAAAGGATTGGAAGGAAATCCCAAGGCCGTAGATATTATTTCCAAATTTTTATCTCATAATGTTCAATTTTCAGGAAGTTTAGCAAGTTTATCTCAAGGATTACAGGGGCTAAAGCAGTCATTGCCAGGCTATGCTTCTTTTTTAGATCCATCGTTAATTGCGGGTATAGCAGGGTTTTTAGATGATTTTATTGAAGATACAAAATTACTCAAAAAACATGCTGATAATTTGGATATAAAAGAATTAATACAAAAGCAATCAAGCCTTGTGCAAGATTTAAGATATTTACAAGACTTTTTAAAAGGCATCGGAAAAAAGTTAGATGCCTCTAATAATTTAATGGCAAATACGCTAAAAGAAGCTATTCAAATGCTAGATAAAGATTCTCGAGTATTTCATGATGTCTTATTAACTCAGTTGATTCTGTCAAAAAATCCTGCAAATCAATTAATCGCTGAAGAATTTTTTCATTATTTTATGATTCCAAATCCGATGGCAACAGCTCAAAAAGACTTAGAGTTAATGATCAGTAAAGATCCGAAAAATAAGAAAAGAGTTAATCCGGATAAAACAACCATAGTAATTAAATGTGAAACGTCAGATTTAGGTGATTTGACTATTATCATTGAAATCAATGATAAAAAAATGGCTTACAAAATATATACTAGTAGCGAGTTAACCCAAAAATTTGTTATCGATGAAACTCCAGAATTAAAGCAGTCTATGGAAGAGTTAAGTTACGACGTTACGTCAATTCAGGCATTAAAGAAAGTTATTAATATCGAAAAATTATTACTTCCAACATTTAACTTAAATAGTATTAAGCGAATTAGTACCGAGGCATAACAGCATGGACGATAAACAAAAAAATAAATCTTCAGATAAAAAAATTAAGCGTAATATTCATCAATTAGATTTGAAAAATAAAAATAACCTAAAAGCTATTGCTTTAAAATATGATGCAAAAAATAGTAAGGCGCCAAAGATTACCGGGTTTGGAAAAGGGCAGATTGCGGAAAAGATACTTAAAGTTGCTGAAGATAACAAAGTTCCATTTTATGAGGATTCTTCCTTGGTTGAGCTGTTATCTAAGTTAGCAATCAATTCTGAAATTCCACCAACATTATATAATTTGGTGGCTGAAGTTTTATCGTTTGTTTATCGCCTCGACCGATTAGCAAAAAAGAAGAAGTTAAAAAAGAAAAAGGGATAAGTTATGAAAAACCTAAGTAATGTTTACAGATTTATCTTGATGGGTACATTCTTATTGATTTTAAGTGTTATATCACCATTATATGGTAATAATTTTGGTGATGTTGAGGAGCAAGGAGTGGCTACGTCATTAGAAGCAATGCGAATGTTTCAAGTTCATTATACTAACTTTATGTTTTATACAATAAATGTTGGTACGCCTGGGTTTATTGAAACTGGTGTGTATAATTCACGAAAAAAAACCGAAGATGGATACAACTTAGACTATTTACCTTTTTATCGATGGCGTGCAGGGCCGATGGTTGAAACCAATAAAGAACTTGATTTTTATATTGATGCTAATAGCCGTGGATTTTTTGTAGTTCAGTTACCCGGAACAATGGCCTTTACACGTGATGGGCGATTTATACTTGACTCACAACGTCGATTAGTAACGTTGTCTGGAAACTACCCTGTGCTTGGTGAAGAAGGTGAGATTGTTTTGCCAGAAGGAGAAGATATTTTAGTGTCTCGATCTGGGTTAATTTATGTTGATGGACAACCTGTGACACGAATGAAAATAGCTGTTTTTAAAACCTTTGCTGCAATGCAGTCGTTTGAGTCATTAAATGGTACATTTTTTATTCTAACCCAAGATGTTCCTGTAGAAGAAGGCTATGAGCATTATGCTGTTATTCAGGGTGCGCTTGAGCAAAATAATGTTTTAAAAGGTATTACTGGAGATATATTAATGGCAAAAAATGCGTATGATGCCAATGTCAAAACAGCACATTTAATTAACCGTGCATTAAATACAGCTGCAGGATTAAGTAATCCCTAAATAAACAAGGAGGAACCCAATGTTATCACAATTATTTATGGCAAAATCAGCATACTTTTCTTATGAGAGAAAGATGCAGGTTATTGCAAACAATATAGCAAACTCTCAGACCGTTGGCTTTAAAAAGAAGCGTATGGAGATGGAGAGTTTATTTCCATTGGTCTTGGAAAGAGCTTTTTCAGAGTTTGATGAAGTTGCTCCTGGTGCAGGAAGAAAACGAAAAAAGTATTTGGAATATGGTCAAGGAATTCGAATTGTTGATGTCACTAAGGATTTTTCAACGGGATCGATCGAAATGACCAACCAGCAATTAGATGTTGCTATTGAAGGTAAAGGATTTTTACAATTTTTAATGCCAGATGGTACCTATGGTTATAGTAGAGCTGGTAACTTACATATGGATGCCGAAGGAAATGTCTTGAATCCCAATGGACATCCACTAGATCCTGCGATAACAATTCCAGCAAATACATTAGAAATTATCATTAATGAATCCGGCGAAGTATTTGCACAAACTCCTGAAAATGCTCAGCCTACGGAAATTGGTCAGGTTTATCTTGTTAATTTTCCTAATCCAGGTGGATTAAAAGATGTTGGTCAAAACTTATTTCGATCTACAGAATCTTCTGGTGATCCTGAATTAACAATTCCGGGTGAAAATGGTGTTGGTATGGTCAAGCAGCGTGCTCTTGAATTTTCAAATGTAAATATTATTGAAGAGATGATGAATATGTTACTGTGCCAGCGTACGTTTGAGCTTGTAAACTCAACAATTAAATCAGCCGATGCTATGTTAAAAGCAGCCTCTGATATAGGAAAATAAATGAAGTCTCTATTAGGTATTATTTTTATAATAGTAAGTTTGCTTTCTATAAATTTATATGCAAAGCAATACAGTGTCGCACGTTTTTCTGCAGATATTCTAGTAAATGACATAAAAAAACAATTACTAGCTCAAATGGGAGATGTTGTAAATCCAGAAGTTACCGTTGAGTTAAGCAATGCGATGATCTTTGATTCAATACCTAAAGATGTATTTTATATTTTTGTTGATTTAGCAAAACCAACAACACTATTAGGAAAAATTATCCTAGATACAAGTTTTATCGGGGAAGATAATACCATTATTTCATCACAAAAATGTTTATTGGAGTCTGAGGTTTTTGCAACAGTTTATGTTACTAACAGAAAATTAAATTCTAAAGATGTTATATCAAATGGTGATATTAAGAAAAAACGAATAAAGTTAACATCCCGATCCGAAGATTACATTTTTGATAAAGAAAAAATTGTCGGAAAGCAAGCAAGACGGTCTATGATGGCCGGGGTAGCTTTTTCAGATCGTTGGATTGAAATTGTTCCAGATATCAAAAAAGGTCAGATGGCAATGTTATTAATTAAGTCAAATGGATTTGAAATTAAATCAAATGTAACTGCCTTAGATTCCGGACGAATCGGGGATATGATTCGATTAAAAACAAATACAAAAAAAATATTAAGAGGGAAGATAATTGATAAAACGCATATTCTTATTAGTTCTAATTAGTCTAATATCTCCAGTAGATAGTTTTGCAGATTCATTATTTGATAATGCTAAAACACCATTTTATGGGGTTAATCGACGTTTAATTAGTGTTGGAGATATCATTACAATTTATGTATCAGAGTCAACATCCGCAGCACAGCAAGCATCTACAAGTACCGAAAGAGAGTCTCGTTTAGGAGGGTCTTTGCAAACAAATTGGGAGCAGATTGGAAATTTATTAGGAAATGAAACTTTAAATCAAAAGCGAGAATATGGGCTTAATGGGGATGATAAGTATGAAGGATCAGGGCAGACATCACGACGAAGTCAAGTAAAGGCTGTCGTATCATCGGTGGTTACAGAAATATTAGACAATGGAAATTTATTTGTTGAAGGGATTCATAAAGTTAAAGTTAATGATGAGTTAGAAACTATTAGAGTTGCGGGTATTATTCGTCCTCAAGATATCTCTCCTCAAAACTCTGTGTATTCATATCAGGTAGCAAAGGCTGAAATTTCGGTGCATGGAACAGGTGTTGTTGCTGCAAAGCAATCACCCGGTATTATGACAAAAATGTTCAATTGGTTATTTTAATGATGAAACTAATTTTAAGTATTTTAATATGTTTAAGTTTTTTTTGTAGTTCAGCATTTGCACAAGAAACAACCGTTCGATTAAAAGATATCGGAAAATTAATTGAATCTCGTGATAACCAACTGATTGGTTATGGTTTGGTGGTAGGATTAAGAGGTACAGGCGATTCGAGAGCTGCCGGTTTAACAAATAATGCACTAAGAAATTTATTATCAAAAATGGGCGTTTCTATAAGTGGCGTTAATTTAAATGCTCGTAATGCTGCTTCTGTAATTGTTACGACAGATTTACCATCGTTTATCAAAAAAGGGCAACGGGTTTCTGTAACAGTATCGGCCTTAGGTGATGCTAGTTCTTTAGTTGGAGGAACCCTTATCATGACGCCAATGATGGGGCCTGATATGCAAGTATATGCCGTAGCTCAAGGAAATATTGTAGTAGAAGGCGCAAGTGAAATATCACAAAGTGCCCAATTATATCGAAATCAAGCAACCGTTGGTTCAATTCCTAATGGAGCCATAGTTGAAGAAGAAATTCCCGTTACGTTTATTGATCAGCATAATATTACAATTGTATTAGATAAACCAAATTTCTTTACTGTTTCTAAAGCAATGAAGGCTTTGCAGGAAAGAGGGTATAAAGGCGCAAAAGCTGTCGATAAAAATACGATTAAAATACCTTTAGAAGATTTATCAAATTTAGATTTTATTTCAGCTATTTCTGATATTGAGAATATTGAAATCACACCAGATGCATCAGCACGAATTATTATGAATTCTAAGACTGGAACTATAATAATAGGAGAGAAAGTTAAATTATTTCCTGTTGCTATCACTCATGGTGGAATTTCAATCAAGATTAATAATGAAACAGGTGGATTATTTGGAAATAATGAAGATTCGATTACAATTACAGAAACAAAAAATCCATTAATCTATTTAGAAGCATCTGATACATTATCTAATTTAGTAAACTCTTTAAATCAAATTGGGGTGTCTCCAAAAGAGTTAATTAGCATTATTCAGGCATTAAAAGAATCTGGTGCATTGGTTGCAGATTTGGAGGTTTTATGAAGTTTTTTCATTTCATTATAATGATTTTTGCTTTAAGTATTACTACATTTGCCCAGATACCTGATATGGGGTATTACCAATTATTAAATCCAAATTATGATGTTGGAACGGATGAAGAAGTGATGACAAAAATTCAAGCAATGTTTATTCAACAAATTTTTGTTCAGCCTTTATTTAATTCTACAGAAATTATTGAATTTGATGAGGATCCAATATACGATACTAAGCAATCAAATGAGCTAATGAATGTGATTTATGCAAGAGAGTTATCAAAGTATTTAGCAAAACAGGATTTATTAAATCTTAATAATTATACAATGGAATAACTATGGATAGAAAAGAAATAGATATTAATAGTGTAAAAAATAGCGATTACTCAGCAAGTAAAAGTAATGATGAGTTGCTTATAAATGAGCATATGGGGCTAATAAAAAGTATTGCCTCAAAAATTTTTCAAAGTGGAAAAGTTCCTAGTTGTATTGAATTTGATGATTTAATTAGTTGGGGAGTTGAAGGATTGCTCAAAGCAAAAAAAGGGTTTAAAGAAAATCTTAACACCAAATTTCAAACATATGCTTACTATCGTATTCGTGGTGAAATATTAGATTCTATTCGTAATGAATGGACATCGCGAATGCCAAAAGATTATTACGAGAAAAAAATAAAGTTGCAAGAAACATTAGCTGATTTTATTGATGATTCAATTTTTGAAAATTCAGGATCTGCAAATGATAAAGTCGATGAAGCGGTTGAATCAGCTACATTTGTTCATTATTTAGCTAATGAAATGCAGATGGAAATTTCTGAAAGTAAGGGTACAAAAGATCCAGAAATTGAAATTATTGATGAAAATTATGACTTTTTATGGAACGAAATAAAAGATTTAGATTACCCCTATAAAGATGTAATTGAATTATTTTATATTCATGGATTAAAACAAGTAGAAATTGCGGAGCATTTAAAATTATCAAAAAGTCGTATATGTAGGATTCATTCAGATGTCTTAAATAAATTAAAAATGCGTATAGTTCAAGGAAAGTTAGAATGAGAGTAACTATTTTTAGTAGCTGTTTGTTATTACTTGCTCTTTCAGGAGCAATAATAGCTCAGGAAGATGCCAATGGCTTGTTACTGTATCCGGCAGATACTTTGCTTGAAAAAGCAATTTATAAAGCAACAAAAAAACATGCCTTGTTTTCATATAATATCGCTAACATTACTACCCCTGGATTTGAACCTATTTTATACCCTGAAGATCAAGCAGAATTAAATCAAATTATCCCAATAAATGAAGAACTTAGAGAAAAAGTATTGCTAGAACATATGTCTTCTAGCATGGCGAGAAATCGAAATTTACAAGCTAGTTACTTAACACTATATAAAAAGCGATTTGATACCTACAAACAAATTGCTACGATGGGAAAGCGCTAATGAAACGATTACTAATCAGTAGTTTAATGCTATTAATATCCGTACCGTTGAGTGCTCAGTTTAATACATTAGAAGATGCGTTTCAGATTAATATGTCTGGAATAATTTCTCAGCGTATGCGAATGACAATGACGGCCGAAAATATTGCGAATTTAATGACATTAAAAGATGAAGAAACAGGGTTGCCATATCAAAAAAAGTATTTAGTATTAGAAGCATCCGATATCGGTGTAAAGGTTGTGGATATAGAGCGTAGTACCGAGCCTTTTAGTCGTTATTTTGATCCTGCAGCACCTCAATCTGATGAAGATGGATACTTTTATTTACCTAATGTTAACATGCCTAATGAGATGGTTACATTAAAGCATACAGAGGCAATGTATGAAGCAAATATTAATGCATTTAAGTTAACAAAGGCTATGTATCAATCAACGATGGAGCTGTTAAAGTGAATAAGAAAATTCAGTCATTTGATATTAATAAAAATATAAAGCCAGTAAATTCGTCTTCAGTATCTCAAGATAAGCCACAAATTCCTTTTCAAAACTTTTTTGATGAAGCGTTAAATGGCATGGAAGAATTAAAATCAGATAAATTAGATCATAACTTTAATCAAAAACCGGCATTATCTCTTGATGAAAACAAAGAGTTACTAGCTCAGGCATTAAATCCAGAAGAGATTGAGCAAATTTTTCAACAAGTACAAAACAATAGAAATAACCGTCAACAATTTCAAAATAATCAAGATGAAGATACGTTCTTAAATACAAATCGAATAGAAACAACACCATTTCAAATGATTATTGATAAAGCTGTCGAAGTATTAGAAAGTATTAGTAACATGGAATATCGAGTCAATGATTTAACAGAGCAATATATTGAAGGAAAAATTTCTTTAGACGAAGTGAGTGTGGAAACAATGAAATTAAATTTAGCAGTTTCATTTATTACAACATTATTATCCTCAGCAACACAATCATTAAAAGAAGTTACTCAAATCGCATTATAGTATATTGAGAATATATTACTAATTGCGTGACTTATACCCCAGATCTAATGTAAAATAAAAGTATATCATAAAAGATAAGACATATGGCTGAAGAAGAAATATTTGAAAATGAAAATCCAAATTCTGGATTTGCTCCAGACAATCAGCGCTTACCTAAAACTCAAACAAACCGTCAATTTATAATTGGGGGATTAATTATTGCTGTGGTTATTGTTGGTGCTTTAATTACTTTCTTTGGAAGTGATTCAAGTCCTTCTGAAGAAGCTAATAAAAATGCAAACAAATCTATAATGGTTTCAAAGGGAAGTATTGAAAAAGAAAGAGTAAATCGAAAAAAAATTAAGTATGTAAAGTTATTTAGTCAGTTAGATGCAGGCGATTCGAGTAAAATTTTAAAAGAATTAAGTTTAGAAGAAGTTAGGTTTACTACAGAGCAAAATGGTCAGAAATTTACAATTTTAGTTGATGAAAATCAGTTAGATAAGGCACGTAATTTATTAGCTATAAAAGGTATTCCCTCAGGAAAGTCAAAAAAGGGCTATGAATTACTTGATGATGCTCAAACCCTAGGTGTAACAGAATTCGATAAACGAATTCGATTTTTAAGGGCTCTTTCAGGAGAGTTGGAAAAGGCAATTGCTCAGCTAGATATTATTGAGTCATCAAAAGTTCAAATTGTTTTACCTGAGCAACGATTATTTGCTGTAACACAGCCTCCAGTAACTTCATCTATTGTTGTAAGAGTTATCGAAGGGGGGCTAATAACAGATGAAATAGTGTTTAGTATCATTCAATTGGTATCTAATGCAGTAGAAAATTTACAGCCAGAAAATGTGTCTGTAATTGATACTGAAGGAAATTTGTTATCGGATGGATTATTTGAAAGAATTGCAGCAAAACGAGCAGGTACCTATGTTGAGGAAGAAAATAATGAACCTGTTTTAGCCGCAATTAGTCGAGAAGAAGCTATCGGAAGCCCCATCATACCAAACTATGATCGTATTCAAGAATGGTTTGAAATAAAATGGAACTTTGAAAATAATTTAAAGCAAAAAATTGAAAAGCAATTATTAGGAATTATGCCCATTGCTTCATTTAAGGTTGAAGTAACATCAGATTTAGGTCCCTTAGAAAATGGAAATATTGTTGATATCAAACGACAGACGGTTAGCATTGTAATTGATGGGTTAAATGAAGAAGTTTTTGTAGATCAGGCGTTTAAACAGCAAGTGTTTCAAACCATTGCAGGATCTATGGGGTATATTAGAGGCCGAGATTCAATCCAGTTAAGTATTGCTGAATTTCCGTTATATACAGAAAGTGAGAAAAAAGCATTGATTGCAAAGTATACAAGGCAAGGCTTGTATAACACTATTTTATTATGGGCTGGAGGAGGCATTGGCTTAGTTTTCTTATTTTATGCGCTTCGTTTTGTTTTTAGAAGACGTACGCCTGTTGCTCCAGTAGTATCCGATGTAAATGAAAATGAATTCTCTATGGATGACGATGTCATTGAAAATGAAAGTGAATTTGATAATAATTTTAAAATCAATCAAGTGAGACAAATATCTCTTTCAACACCAGAATTATTAGCTCAAATTATTGAGAAGTGGTTAAAAGAAGATGATGACATAAGTGGCGCAGAAGTGGAAGGAGAAGAGTTAGTTTTAGATGAGGTTGAATCATGAGTTTAACAGGAAGACAAAAATCACAATTATTAATTAGTATCATTGAAGATAAGAGTGTTGATGTTTTAAAACACTTATCAGAAGAAAGTGCTACGCTTTTAACATCGATTTTAGATGATGCGCCATCTATTACTGATGAAGAAATGAATGATTATCTAGATTTGGTGCTAGATCTAGTCAATGAAAATCAGTTGAATCTAGAAGAAGATAATGAAACAGAAACGAGTCGAGATGATTTTCTTGGTATGGTTACAAGCACTCCCACTCAAGAGAGTTTTGATGGTAATGATCTGTTTAATGAAATAGATGAGACAATGAAAAGTCCTTTTCCAGATACCTACAGACCTGTAGAAGAGATTGCTCAAAAATTAGAAGATCAAAATGATCAGATGGTTGCTTTTTTCTTTGCTCATGCTGAAGAAACCTTAGCTGATGCTATTAAGGAATATTTATCATCAGATAAGATCACAGCTTTTGAGAGTTGCAATGTGTTACCAACACCTATGTCAGAGCGTGTATTTAGTAGATTGTTTGATATGATCGTTTTAAAGTCTAAAGAAGAATTACAAGCTCAAGAATCAAATGAATCTATAAGTAATAAAGAAGATTTAAGTTTAGAAAAACCTAATTCTGAAGATGCCAACCAAGAAGAGTCCATGTCTGATATAGATTCAAACGATGACATTGAAATCGTTGGTTTAGATAATTAAGAAATCTAATAACTTTGTTTTAGTATTCTTTGTAGAATAAATGCAATGATTAATACTAGTAACGATAGCAAAACAATCTTATTTCCTAAGCTTCTAAATAATGTATTTTTATAGCTTACGTGAATTGTTTTGACCAAATATGTTTGATCATATTTTTTGATTAATCCGGTAATTTCTCCATCAGCATTTATAAAAGCAGAAAATCCCATATTCGCTGATTGTACACTAGGAAGGCCTACTTCAATTGATCGAAACTGTAGCATTTGTAATTGACGGGCAGCGATAGAGCTGGCTTTAAACCAAGCATTATTTACGAGTGAAACTAAAATATCAGCACCTTGGTTTGCGTAACGCCAAGTTAATAATGATGTTGTTGATTCTAGGCAAATAATAGGGGCTATTTTTAGATTGTCTAATAAAAATAATTGAGTCGATTCGCCATGAGTAAATTCACTTCCTGGAATGATATTTGATAAACGAAACCATTGGAAAATTCGTTTGAATGGCCAATATTCTCCAAAGGGCATTAACTTTATTTTGTCATAAGTAAGTAAAGAATCTTTTGATATAAATGCTGCAGAATTATAATAGTTACTAGATTGTTTTCTTGGAGATCCTAAAATAAAAGCAACATCATAATCATGAACCATGGTATTAATTGGATTCATCAACGAGTTAAATAATAAATTTTGGCTTGAGGTTATAGTTTCAGGCCATAAAATTAATTGTGGAGAATAGTGGTTAAATGTAGCTTTAGAAAGATTAATATAATCTTGGCGAATACGAGGTCTCATTTTACGATCAAATTTATATTGCATAGAATGGTTTGCTTGAATCGTTGCAATTTGTATGGTTCGAGAGTTAGATTCTAAAGGAAATTTATAAAGAAATGATGATATTAAAATTAAAATAACCAAGCATATATTGAGTACGATTTTTTTATAATTACGTTGAATCATTGCAGTAATTACAAAAAACAATAAAATATTAATTAAAACACAAATAAAGCTAACAAAAAATATACCTCCAATACTAGCAACGTGGTTTATAAGTTTATTCGATGCCTGACTATAACCCAAAATTCCATTAGGAGATCCAAAAGAACCTATAGATCGTAACCATTCAAATACTACCCAAATAAATGGCAGAAATATTGGTTTAGCATTTAGTAAACGATAACATAATCCAATGAGTCCAAAAAATAGAGCCTCAATGATTGTATAAATAATAAAAAGAATGGCTATAGTAAAAGGGGTAGAAAATTCGATTAACTCAAAAACCCATAGGTTTGTAAGGCCCATATACCCAAGTCCATAAAGAAATCCAACGATACTAAAGGACAACAGCTTTTTAGAATAAGACAATGTAAATGTTTTAAAAAAGGTATGCTTAAATACAAATAAAAGTGGAATTAATGATATACATTGAAGCCAATATAAATTTGCTTTTGGAAAGGCAAAAAAGCAAAGTAAACACGAAATAAAAATTAATAAACTTTGTAATGCCATGAGATGATATCAAGTCCCTGATCTAAAGCAATATTTTGACTAAGATCACCAAATTCTTCTTGGTATTGCGAAAGCTTAATAATATGAGATGCATCATTTTGCATGTAGTCTTGAATAAACCCTGAATCATTAAGGCCATCTTTATTTATACTAAAAATAGAAAAATATACAGTACTATTATCAGCATATCCCAGACGATCTAAATCAATAGAAAATTTAATTTGATTGCTTAAAGGGTAGGATAAAGATGAGGAAAAGGCTTCATTTTGTTTATATTTAAAATGATCTTGATTGGTTACTATAGTATCATCAAAAAAATCATTATCAGCCTGATATTGTTCTATAGTCAGGTTATTGATAAAGAAAAATTGGTTCCAGTTTTTAAAATACGTAGAATAATAATAATTTATCGATCGATCGGGCATATCACCAAATTGAACATCAAATGATTTTCCAGGAAAAATGAAGTAATCGTTAATATTTGGACTTTGATTAAACGGTAGAATTGTGGGTAGAGAAGACAAAACTACAATAAAGATAGAGTCACTCTTATCTATCGGACCTGCAGTTGAAAAGGTAATATCTAGATGCAGTAAATTGGTATCCGTACTTACAGTGCGCGCACACCCTGAAAGTAAATATAAAATTAGTAATAGTATTATAGCTTTCATTAAAATCGCTCTTTTGATTTTTGGTTTAACCGTCCCTCAAATTTTACAACATTATCAGTTTTACGAACAATTAAAGGATCATCTGAGAATAACTTAAAATGAAATTTAAATACAAGTTCTTTTAATGTTTTGTTGTAGCCAATTTCTATTTGACGTTCATGCTCATCTTTTATAATTGAAAATGTTTGAAACTGATAACCATTTAAGCGAAAGGATGTATTAGGATCAATATATTTAAAATATCCTTTAAATTTCCATTGAAAATCTTTGTTTTTTCCCAAAGGAAATTCAAAATTAATATCAGATGATTTAACAATATAGTTGTTTTCAAAAACAAGGTCATTCATATTAAATTGAATATTATAGTTTGTTTTAAAATTATTTTTTGTTTTTGCACTTAAATTAAGTATTAATGGTGTAAAAAGATTATTTTCTTTTTTCCAACGTTTATTTAGATCTTTTGATGTCTGAATTGATCCTCTGTAGTTTGTGTTTACTATGACATTAATTCTTGATTTGTATGATGAAAAAGGATTTTCTGATAATAACCAGTTATAAGCTGTACTATGATCCCAGTTAAAATTAAAGGTAAAGGGGAGCCTATCAGTTCGTTTTTTTGTATAAAAAAATGTGACTTTTTCAGTAATTCTGTTTTGCTCAGATAATGATTTTTGAAAGGAATAAAAAGGAGAGTTGTTATTTTTATGACCATGGCTTCTAGTATACGATGTAGAGTGCTTAATAAACTTAAAAAACGTAGAATCTAATGAAATTTTATAATTTAGATTATATTGTGCATCGCCTTCAAATAAAGATTTTCCTTCATTTTTAAATATATATTGATCATAGGTTGAGCTTAAGCTAAGTTTAGAAGATGCTGGTAAAGATGTAATAGTTTTTGAAATAGAATGATTAAATTGATAGACATTAGGGGCAATTGAATTAATTTCAGCAGGATACATATAGTAAGGATCATTTTCAAAATAGCGAACTTCTTGATAGCTCCCTAAGGTTATTACTGAATTAGAAGAAAAAGAGGCAAGTTTAGTTTTTTGAAAAAACCGGTGTTTATGTGACAATTTTATTTCTGGTAATTTGTAAAGATGATTGTTGATACCTTGTTTGATATCGGCAGTCACTCGATCTTCATCAACATCTAATAAGTAGTCAAAATTAACTGTCATATCTACATTGTAGGGTAACTTTGTAGATAATATTGAGACGTATTTTAGTGTTTGTTCAGTAGAGTTGTAGATTGAATTATCATAATTTTCAGTAAAATCTAAGCTCTGATTAATATTTACATTCAAAGGCAATTGAATAGTATGAGTAAATTTTGAGGAACTTTTGTATCTATTGGTACTTGTATAATTTGTTTTATTAAATAATAAGCTTACTTTTTGATGTAAAAACTCTTTTTGAAAGTTAAAATTATTGGTTTTTAATTCATTTAAAAAATTATGATTTTCAGAATACGATGTAGATAGAGGAAACGATTCTTTAGAATGAGTTAAAGCAGCAGATTTATTAATAGTTCGAGCTTGCCCAGATGAATTAATTCGTTCATCTACATCAACATGATCATAGCTACCTTTAAAGGTAAACGTTTTATAGTTAATTGTTTGATTAAGTTTATAGGTTAAATTTTGTTTTTTCTGTGAATTTTGTCGAAAATCATAGTTATAATAGTAGATATCCCCGTTAATAGATTGATTTCCATAAAAATGATGAATACCATAGCCCCATTCACCAGAACGATTATTTTTTGCTTCATACCAATCTAAAAAAAACGAAGATTCTTGATTGTTTTTATAGCGATAATCAAGTTTGTTTTGAATAAAAAGACCCCACCCAGGACTCTTTTTTTCTCCAATTGTAGGAAAATTCAAAACCATTTTTCTCTCGCCTAGTTGATAATAGTAATAGGGAACAGGTACCCATTCGATTAAGGGAACTGGAAAAGGAATTAGTGAAAATGGAAAAAAAGATAATTTATTATGAAATTGAGCACCGAATAAATGAATGCTTTTATTTGGTGAATACAAAAATTTCCAGGTAGATAAATAATAATGAGGATTAGGTGCATCGCAGGATGTAAAGCGAGAATATGAGCCAAGTTTAGATTTCTGGCTATCAATGAGAGATTGAATATTAACATAGATATTTCCCTTTTTTTCATAAGGGGTAATGCTAACGTTTAAATCTGACAAATGAAGTTTTTTTTCAGTTAAATTTATCATTAAGGAACTTGATTTTAATTTATCTTCGGATCTTTGAATTAAAACCTCCCCCGAACTCATAACCATATTATCATCTACATAAAATAAAAGTTGATCGGCATAGATAGTGGCATCATCGAGGCTAAGAATTACATTGCCACGAGCATCAACACGTTTAAGATAATCATCAAAAACGAGTGAATCGCTTTGCAATGTCATAGATCGTGCAAAGCAATAAGTACTAAGCAGAAGGACTATAAGTTTAGTAATTAAGAGGCGATATATCATAATTTTCACTTGGACAAATCCAATGACTAAGAATAAATGGATCTTTTTCTAAATAATGAAAAAAGTTATGAATATACATAAAAAGACAGCCGTAGGGAGTTAATTTTTTAAGATAATTAAAGCAAAGTTCAATATTGTTTTTTAAAAAATAAATCATAGCTAAATTAAATTGAACATGAATATTTTTAGGATTGATTCTTAAAGCTTCTTGAAAAGAGAGCAAGGCATGATGATAGTCTTGTTTTTGGTAATAGATAAGGCCTTCGTTTAAAAAAATAATATCTAGAGAGTTAGTAAGTTTTTTGGCCGTTTCTAAAGAGTTTAACGCATCATCATAATGCTTAGTTTCTAATTGATACAAAGCATAATTACAATGAGCTATGGTTAAGGATGGATCGAGTTGAAGCGATAAATTAAATTCTGAGAAGGCGCTGGTAATATTTTTTTTAAGCATATACTGACAGCCTTTATCATTATGATTTAAACCAAAACTAATTGTAGTATTAGATTGAGAATTGATTGTTGATTCTTCAGTATTTTGAATCATTAGATGATGAATACCATCATTCCATACATTAATAAGACCAGAAAGAGCAGACCCTTTATGTTTTGAAAGCGGTAGATGATATAAATGTTCTTTAAAATATTTGGTATAAGAATGAGAGATATTAATTGATTCGATTATATTTAATGTATCTTCAACTTTTTCAAATTCACCCAAACTATATAAGCATATTGATTTTAGAAATAATGAATCTATCGTATATTCTGACTGTAGTTCTAATAAATGATTAGCAAGTTGCGATGATATGGTAAGTGCTTGTTCAAGTTTTTGCTCCATGTAAAAACTTCGAATAAGTAATAATTGGGCAAGAGAGTAATCATCATCTTTGGGAGTTATTGCCTGAATTGCATCAATGGTTTCATGAAAATTGCCTAAGGATAAGTCACTTAAGATGGGATGGAAGACACTTAATGATGTTTGCGCATGTCGTAATTTTGTTGTTTGTTGATGAATCTGATACATTAGATCATGCAATGGCTTATAGTTTTTATGATCATTGATATGCTGAATACAAAGTTTCTTTGCTTCTGAAAAATTTTCTTGTTTATTTAAAATAGAAATTTTTAGACATATTGCTTCAAGATGTGTATCGCCACATTCATTGCAATAATTTAAAGAATCAATAAATTTATCTTCATAAAATAAAATCAAAGCAAGGGTATAACTGGCTGTAATTTTATGTTCTTTTTGAGCTGTTTCCCAAATTTTTATGCAGTATGATTTTAAATCTTCAAAAATATCATTATTAGATCGCTTTTGTATTAAATTAGAAAGTAAGTCTAAGGCTAATGAATAATTTTGTTGATTAATAGACCTGTTAATTAAAAACAAATTAAATCCATAGTGATTTGGAAAAGATTCTTTAATATGAGTAATAGAGGTTTCGATAAATGTGTCTTGTTGATGCGTTTCAAGTTCTGTAAGTAAAGGAATAGATTCAGTAATAGCTTCTTCAAAAATAAGACGCTCGCAATATAATTTCATACTTGGTAAATGCGAAGGAAATATCGATAATAACTTTGTAAAGAGGGGCTTAGATTTTTCTAGTGTAAAATCATTATCATTACATAAATAAGTTACATGAGTAATTGCTTTATCTGGATCACAATGCGCAATATAAAAATGAATTAATTCTAAACGAACAAAGGTAAGTGTTGGTTGAATTGTTAAAATACTTTCAAATAAGATACAGCCATCATTTAAAAATTGAGGATCTGAAGCAATAAGATCTAAATAAATAGAAACACATTTTTCAAACTTTCCCACCCGCTTATAAAGCTCAGCAAGTGTTTTATTTCGATGCGGTAATGAGTCTTTTTCTGCTAAAAGTGTCTCATAAATTGAAATAGCTTTATAAGGCTCGTTAAAATCCAAATAAATTTTAGGTAAAAAGTCTAATATAACAGCATCACGAATTCCTGACTCAAATGCTCCTTCAAATAAAGCGCAGATTGTTTTTTCTTCTGCTTTTTGAGCATAAACTTTGCTTAATAAAAAGTAACTTTGTGAAAAATCTGGATCGATGTCTATCATTTCTTCCAATTCAATACAGGCATCAGTATAAAATTCATGTTTAATATATAACTCTGTAATTATTAAGCGTATATTTATTTCATTAGGATGGTTATATAAGATTTTATATAAATCTATAAGAATCAGAGCCAAATGATCGGGTGTTTTAATTAAATAATCTTTGTATCGATCAAGTGCCTCTAAGTATTGCTTGCGTTTCACAAGGTTTAAGATAAAGGTTAAGGATGATGATGTATCTATCTGTATTTGCATTGATAATAAATTAAATAACTTGCAATCGAGCCGTAAATAATATTAGGGGTCCAGGCTCCAATAATTGGATCTATCAAGCCACCCTTTGCAAATGCACGAGATATTGCTAACAAAACAAAATAAAGCCCAACGCTCAAGACAGAAACACAAATTGCAATAATAACGCCCCACCAATCTTTTCCTGATCGAACAAAGCTAAAGCAGTATGCAATACCAATTAGAACAAAAATCAAACAGGTTGCCGGTAAGCTTTTTTTCATATGATATTCAATTTCAAAGTAATTTGAGTTCAGTCCACTTTCTTCTAAACTTTCAATTTTATCCTTTAATTCATTAGAATCCATCTCTTTTGCCTTTTTTTGGCGTTTATAATAGGATCGTATATTTTGTTGAACATGAATTCTCATTTCATCGAAATGATTAGAGTATTTTAAGTGGCCTTCGCTATCAAATTCTTGTAATGTTCCATCAAATAATGTCCATTTAAAATCTTTCCATGACCCTTCTTTTGCTATAATAAGACGTGGCTGTTCAAAGGTTTTTTCAATAACCATGATATTTTCCATCGAGTCATTCTTTATCCGTTTAATATAAAAAAATCGGTCAGAATCATTAAATACTGTATTCTCAGCAATATTTGGAGGAGGGGACTTTCGTAATTCGCGTTTTATCAACGTATCCGCTGCTTGATTAGACATGGGGACAATAGCCTCATTAAATAGATAAGAAAGATAGCTAATTGCTACTCCTAATATAATAACGGGAATGATTATGCGTGCAGCATGAATACCTGAGGTTCTCAATACACTAAGCTCATTATCTTTGGCCATTCTTACAAAGAGCAACATGCAAGCAAATAATGTTGCCATTGGGAAAAAAAGTACCATTACTGCAGGTAGTTTATAAATTAATAATTTGATTGTTGTAAAAAAAGAAACTCCTGATAAAACAGAAAGCTCTACAACATAAAATAAAATATCGACAATGCCAATTAATGCAAAACCAAAAACGGCTAACGTAAAAGGAAATAAAAACTCTTTAAAAAGATATTTATCTAAAATTGTTAGCTTAGGGAAGAAAAAACCCCCTTTTTTATTCATATGATAATGAAAAAATAAAAATTATAGTTCTTCAGCTCTTTGTTGGATTTTAGTCCGTCGTTGAGCAGCTTTTTTATCTCTTTTTTTCTTATCTGATGGTTTTTCAAAAAACTCTTTTTCTCTTAAAAGAGGTAAGATTCCTTCGCGTTTCACACCACGTTTAAATTTTTTAAGAAGGGAGTCAATTGTTTCTCCGTCTTTTCTTTCTTGTAAAACCATTTTACACACTCCAAAACAAAATTAATTTACTTTCAATAGTATAGTTTATCATTGATTTGTATAAAAGCTAAGACAATGAACGTTATTTATACGTTAATACATAAAATACTGTGATTTTGATCATGAAATATTGTATTAGAGTTATAACACATGGTACTTTATAGTCATGATAGTTAGATTTTTTGCTGTTGCTTTGATTCTTTTTACATCGACATTAATTACTGCAGAAGATGGGCTTTATTTACACTCAAATTGGGGGTACAACTATGCATTTGATTCTGTGTTATCAATCCATAGCACTGATGGAGACATCGTTCATAAGGCATCCTGGGATGGAAAATCATTTATAGATAGTCCTTATTATACGATTCGTCTTGACCAGTGGCAAAATGAAACAACATATGGCTTAGAGTGGGTGCATTATAAAATGTATCTTGATAATCCACCTGCTGGTATTGATAAATTAAGTATTTCGGATGGTTATAATATTTTATTTTTAAATTATGGAAAAAAACTGCGTGACAATGTGGTATCTAGAGTAGGTGCGGGGATTATTGTTGCTCATCCTGATGTTAGCTTATCTGGAAGAGAGCGATTTTGGAATAAAGGAGGTATTTCTGGAGCCTATTTTGCAGGATTTGCGATGCAACTGAGTATTGAGCGATGGTTGTATCAAACTCGGTATCATCTATTTACTACAGAAGCAAAATTAAGTGCGGGCTATGCTAGAATTCCAATTTCGAAAAATAAAAGTGAATTTGGTGATGTTCCACATATAGCGCTTCATATTACCTTGGGTATCGGATCAAAGCCCTTAACAAAACAAGCAAAGCCATTAGAATATGCTTATTACTTTTTAGTTCCAACACTTCATCACTATTCAATATATAGATTCAGCGATGTTAAAAAGGTTTTTGAATAATTAAATAGTTAAGCTAGACTTAATGTGAAATTTTCACATTGTAGACGTACATTAACATTAAATTGAAGTGATTCTATAAGCTTTAGCATTGATTGAGTTTCTTTAATTAGCGATGCTGGATGAGGGGACTGTTGAATTTCGATTAGCCAGTTATAAAGCTGATCTATCAAGAGGGGTTTATTAGAAGATAAATCATTAAAAAATTGTAATTGATCAATTACTGATAATGCTTTAAAGCTATTGTAGTCTCTATAGTGATCTTCTTTTTTTATAACAGCCTCTGTTGGGGTATAAATACAGATTGAGCGTGATTGAATAGTTTTGATAACCGCTTGAATATTAGGTGATGTAAGAAAAAAGATCACATTTTCTATAGGTTCTTCTAAGGTTTTAAGAAAGGCATTAGCTGCTTGTGGTGTTGCTGTATCAATGTTTGGAATAATTACAAATAGTTTTTTCAAATTATAGGGGCCAAATTTTATATGATCTTGAATTAATTTAATATGCTCAAGTTTGATGGACGATTCAGCATCTAATTGATAAATATCTGGATGATCTGGAAGTGTTTCAGAGGTATTAATAGAGTTATGGTGACATGTAAGAAAATTTTTGATTAACGTATGAGCAGAATCAAGCAATTCATCTTTATTTACACCATAAAAAAGATAAGAATGAGATAATCGATTTTCTTGAATTGCTTTATTAAATAGGGACTCAATAATTGAAACAGAATGATTCATGGAAAAAGAAAGCCAACAAGCGTTGATACTGCAATCAGACCAAAGAGTAATTTTCTTTCTTTTTTGTAGCGTTGATTTGATACCTGTAATTCCGTTAAATCATGAAGAATTATCTTTTGTTCATGATGTAATCGTTTATTTTCATTTTGTACATTGAGTAATTTATTATTTGTTTGATTGTATAATGTTTTAAATGAGTTTGATAATGACACGAGTTCTTGAGAATCTTCTTGAGAAAGTATTCCTTGATCTTTCGTTAATTTTTTTTCCAATTGATTAATGATAATAGCTGCATCACGTCGAGATAAGGGGGTATTTGGCTGAAAAGAATTATCTTTATAAAGTGAAAAGTAACCGTTTTTTATAGCATTATTAATAAGCTTATAGTTTGCATCGTTTCTACTAATATCTTTAATAGATTGAGCCATAATTATATTTGGATAAAGTATAAGTAAGATAATAGTTATATACTGCGCTAATTTCATATATTACTCCTTTAAGTGATTCGAACTCACTATAACATTTTTTGAAGAAAGGGTTAAATCTAAAGTTTGAAGCACGGATGGCGTTACACGACGATTATTACTTGGAGATAGTGTAGAAATAGACTGGTGCAATAATGAAAAAGCTAATGATGAATTATCTTTTACTAAATAATGAAAATAAATATAGCTATCTTTATTTGCATCTGGAGAAAATAATACATGTCTGTCAGATTTATGATGGGTTATTGGTGTATCTAGCACTGTTGATGAGGATGAATCAATAAATCGAACACCTTTCTGAGGGTATGTGAGTATATAGTTATGATTGGGGCTACTTTTAAGACCGGCCACTTTTAATGTTAAATAATATGGAGGGGTATCCTCAGATTTAGAATAAACCGATACTGGATCAGGTGCTTGCTTAGGTTTATTAAAAATCATAATCTTTTCATTTGAATTGATTGCTTGATTTGATTTAGCGGTGATATTAAAAAAATAAGGTTTTCGTAAATTATAGGTATTTATTGCCCAGGACAATTTCTTTTGAGTATTAGGTAATAATTCGGCGATCTTTTTTGATGGAAATTCAAATGCTGCTAATGAAGACGAATTAATATTTGATAAAAGAATCTCGATATCTTTAATTGGAATACTCGTATTATTTGCAATTATTGGTTCAAATAAAATATATGGAGATTCTTGAGATATCTGAAATTTATTTGGTGTATCTATAGTTAATTTAGGGGGTTTTTTTATTTTAATTAAGTGATTAATTTTATTTGGTTTATAAGTACTAGATTGTACAGAAAAGCTTAGTGGGATACTGTTTTCGTTGGTATTATCTACTGTCACAAGTAATGGAAATTGAAGTTGTTTTCCTTTTTGGAGTAAAGGAAACGTCTCCGTTTGATTTCCTTTTATAATGGATACGTTTTTTGGTAAATCAAAGGTTACGTCGATATTATAAGCATCATAGCTTCCAGTATTAAGTAAGTACGCTATGATTAGAATTGGGCTATCATGCGTTTTTAAAATGGACTTAGGTGCAGTAAGTCCCAAGCTAAGTTCTCCAGAAGAAACACTAATTCCTCCCAGTCCGTAGACAGTCTTATATATTTTTGTTTCTTTGGGTTTAATAGCAATGGATTTATAAGTTAACGCCAAAGCTGTATCTTTTTGGCTTTCGCCTTTACGAATAAATGATCGATCTTGTTTATAGGGGGCACTCCAGGGATGGTCAACTAGTGTTCCCCAATTTGCTAGGTGAATCATATCCGGAGGCGTTAATGTTCCAGAAGAATCTGTAAGTAATCCTTGAGAAATAATATTGGGTGTAATTAAACTATCAAAGGCTTGCCAATAAGCAAATAAATCATTTTGAGAAAATAAAATTTCATTGTTTACTTCATCGCGACCCATTCGAAACGGAGCGCCATCATTTGCACCTAATTTTGTATCTAGCATTAGGCGTAAGCCAAAATAATGGACATCGTCTGAAATATTTGTCACATGATATTCAATAGCCATCGAGTCATTAAGATTTGTATTTGGATTGCGATAAAACCCTATTTTTTGGTCAATATTGAATGATTTTATTAAGCTTGAGGAGATAATACTATTATTCGTGACATATTGCTCAGTTAATGGGGCGTATTTAAATGTTTGTTTAGTTCGTTGCTTAAGACGTTTATCAGGATCTCCAAAAATGTAAGGGTTATTATCAATAAGCAGTGTTGTATAGGAGGTCCAGGGAATGGGTTTTCCATAAATTAGATCTTGGTAATCATCTAAATTATTTTCAGGATTTCCTAAGGTAGTCTCAAGTGCGAATCGTCCCTTGGCATCGTTATTATTTACAACTATTTTTATAAATTCATTATCAATAAAAAGAGTATTGCTATTGGCTACTATTAAAGTAAAAAATGAGAGTATGAAGTATAAAGTAATAAAATAGCGTACTATCATAAGCTAAAAGTATAAGATAGAGTTACAGAATCAGAAAGGTTAACTCCATTTAATCGTTTAGGTTTGAAAATATAAGAGGATTTAATTGTAGCGATGAAAGCTTCATCTAAAATAGTATAACCAGAGCTTTTAACAACAGTAACATCAGCGACTCTACCTTGAGTATTAACCAATACATTAACCACT
>Ga0255759_10001236_pt1 | contig 22999 bp, 18 predicted proteins | sample 101ome_20_FD_179959 | JGI IMG/M metagenome (GOLD analysis project Ga0255759, IMG submission 179959) | Coastal salt marsh microbial communities from the Groves Creek Marsh, Skidaway Island, Georgia - 101404AT metaG (version 2) | ecosystem: Environmental > Aquatic > Marine > Intertidal zone >...
TTATATTAAATTTAAATAATATTATATATATATATAATTTATGTCATATCCTATCTATAAAATAAATATTCAAAATGAAGATACAACACTTAATTTTTGTTTGGAAGGAGAAATGGATATGAATGAAAGAAATAATAAATGTATGAATATGTATATTTATGAAGATGATACTTTAATAGAAGTAATAAATAAAATAAAAATAGGGATAATAAATCATATAGAAGATTATAATGAAAAAAGATTCGAAGATTTAGCAGGTTATTTAACAGCAGAATGGAATTATTATGATGATAAATTTAAATTAAAAGAATATATACATTTAAATATTTTTGATACTGAAAAAAGTACATTTGAAAATTTTAATAAAAAATTAGAAAAAATAAATATAAAATATGATAGAGGTAATTTAATTAATATAGATGATGATATAGATAATATTACTATAAATAATATAGATTTTGATAAATTTGAATTTTTAAATGAAACAAAAGAAATAGTTATAGGTTATTATGATAGAAATAATTTTTATAAATACTATATTACAAATGATACAATAAATGAAAATATAAGTAAAAATTTAGAAAATGAATTAATGAAACCTATAAATAATTATTATAATATAATAAATGAAAATAAAATAAATATTCAAGAATTTAATTTTTATATAGTGGATGATGATACTTTTATAAAAAATAATTATATATTTATGCCTGATTATTTAAATAATGTTGAAATAAAAACTTTTATTGAAAAAATATATAAACAAAATAATGAGAATAGGATTAAATTAAATAACACATATGATAATATATTTTGTGATGATTTAATAAATAATATAGAAGATTTAAGTTTAGAAATAAATAATTATGAAAAAATAGACTATAAATTAAAATATAATTCTATTGAATTAAATGAAAATATGCCATTATGTTTATTATCAGAAAAAGAAGGAACAAAAATTTCAAAAACATATAAACTTTTGAAAAATAGAAAAAATAATTTACCATTTATAAAAGAAGAAAAATTAAATAAAATTATTGAAGAAACAAAAAAACATAAAAATTTTGCATTATTTAAAATATATTTTTTAAAAAATGGTAAAAAAACAACAGATTTTGTAGATGTATATTTAATTGATGAAAATTATTATTATATAAAATTTAATAATATTATTAGTCAAAAAGTTAAAATAAATGATATTATAGATAATATTAATAATGTATTAATCTTATTAAATTTAAAAATATCAGAAAAACAAGTAATAACATTAGATGATTTTTATTATTATAATGATAATAATACAATTTTACTAAATGATGATACTAATTTTAATTCTAATAAAATTAATTTAATAATAAAAAGTTCATATATAAGTGGTTCTGAAAATGAATCAGAAAAATTTTTATATTTTGCATCTATATTTCATACATATTTTGATATTGAAATACAAGAACCATTAAAAGTAGAAATAAAAAAAGAAATTAAAACACTAAAAGAAACAAGAATAAAAATAGAAAATAAAACAGTAAATAATTTAAGTATAGAAGATGGTGTAAAAAATATAAAATTAAATCAAGAAAATAAAAAATTAAACGATATCAATAATTTAAAAATTATAAATAATAGTAAAATTAAATTATTTTATAAAAAATCTTATAATTATGATTCATATAATTATATAGAAAAATTTTTTAAATATATTATAACATTTTCAGAAAAAACTTTAAACCAAGATTTTCAATGTAAGGAAAATTTACATTATTATAATTTTTTAAAAAATTTTAATGATTCAGCAGATGATAAAATATTAGATACAGAAATAGATATAAATGGTTCAAAAAAAAATTTAAGAGATTTAATAGAAGAATTAAAAGATTCATATATGAATAAATTAACACCTTCTACTTATTGTCAAAATATTAAAAAAAAAACAAATAAGAAATGTATTATTACAATAAAAACAATATCAACGGGTATTTTTATTATGGATATAGAAAATATATATTCATTTAGAGAATTAAATAATGTTTGTGAATTATTTAAAATGTATGTATATTATTCAAAATTATATAATACAAGATTTAATTTTAAAAATGAGAATCGTTTATTATCAATAAATCCGTATATTGAAAACAATAATAAAGTATATAATTTATATAATAATATTTTTAATAGATATAATATACTACATTCATTAAATGATAATATGAAAAAATCATATTTTATATATAGTATTTACACTCATTTTATAAATAAAATAAAACCTATTGAAATGCTTGATCTGGATGATTTAAGTTTAGGTTCTTTTTCAGATGATGATTCGGATAGTGAAGAACAAGAAGAGGATGATGATGATGATATTGAATATCAAACTTATACTGATAAAACTTTAAATAAAGATTATATATTAAAATATAGAAATACGAGTTTATGGGAAACTATTATGTCGCCACATTTTACAGGTCCAGCAAAAAAATTAATGTCATCTTGTAGAAGTGAAAATAGACCATCTATTATACAAGGTGATACATTAAAAATATTATTAGAAAATGAAGCTACAAATAAAATAAAACATAATAAAAAAGGTACAATAAAACCATTTACAGATTTTTTTGAATTGGATAAAAATAAAATAGATTTAACAGATTTTAGTAAAACACCATTAGAAATGTATATGGGAAGAAAATATATAATTAATATAAAAAATACATCAGGTGATGAAAAAAAAATGTTATTAATGGATGATTCTGATATATTTATTTATGAATATAATGAATCTAATATAGATTTAAGTGTTTATTTAGAAATAAAAAATAAAAATACAGATAATTTAATTACATTAGATGAATATTTAGAAAGTGAAGAAACTGAATTTGAATTTATAATAAATTTTCCTTTAACAGAATTTAATCAAGAAAATGTAGATAAAGATAAAAATATAAATATAAATTATAAATTTGGAGTTTTTGTAAAAACAAAAAATACTTTTAATAAGGAAATAAATAAAATAGAATTAAAAATGCCTGAAAAATATTATTATGATAATAAAAAATATGATGATAATTATTTTATATTTATACCTAAAAATGGAGATTTAAAATCTTCATATGCAATAGTTCCAAGAATAAAAGATAATATAATATGTTGTTTTGATAAATTAAAAGCAAAAAGTAGTGCACCTTCAGTATATAAAAATTTACAATATAATAAAGATAAAAATATAGAACATATAAGTACTACTTTTTTGGAAGAGGAACATTTTCATTTATCAAAATTTAAATTAGGAAAAATGCCTGATGCTATATATGAAAATATATGTAAATTTTTAACATTACCTAATAAAAAAGAAGAATATTATAAAGATAAAATAGTATCAAATCAACCATATAGATTTGGAATTTTAAAAAATATGAATATAAATAATTTTCTTCATTCTATTTTGATAATTAATAAAATTGCAAATTCTAATTTACCTTCTGAAATCAAAAAATTATTTGAATTAAATACAGATGATAAAAGTATTCAAGCAAGTATTATAAGAGATGGACTTATAAAATGTATAAAAAATAGAGAATTATTAAATGATAATGCATTAATAAAATTAAATAATAATGTATTTTATAAAAATGAAAAAATTAAACATATTATTAATAAACTTAATATATCTACTATTTCATCTTCTAAATCGATATATAATCCTACTTCATCTTTAGAAGATATAAGAAATAGTATGATAGAATATATACAATCATCATTTGTAAATATGGATATTTATTTTATATGGAATTTATGTTCTATTATTTTTAATATAAATATTATTATTTTTGAATTAGAATTTACAGGAAATACATTACAAAATAATTTAAAATGTCCCTTATTAAATAATTATAAACTTTACGAATTTGATAAAAAAAGAAAAACATGTTTTATTTTTAAATTTAATAATATATATCAACCATTAACAATACCACGTGGAAACAGTGTAAATTATGAATTTAATATTTTATTTGATATAAATGAAAAAAGTTCTTTTATAAATATTAATAATTTATTTGATAAATGTTTATTAAAATATAATAATAATAATTATAATACTTTATTAGTAAATACAATTTATCATAATATAAATTATAATAATAATATATTGATAAATACTGAAGATATATTTGAATTAAGAGAATATATAAAATATATTATAGTTAATGAAGATTATATAAAATTAGGAATAGTTTTTAATGTTAATGACAAAAATTTGTTTATTCCATTAAATTTCCTTAAACATAATATAAATTATAGTATAATTAATAATTATATTGATTATAAATATATTTATTCTAATGATGGAAAAAAATTTATTCATACATTTGAAGAAACAAAAAAATTAGTAGATGAATTTTTTGAAATACATAAAATGGATAAATTAAAATTAAATGATAAATATATTACAAAAAATGAAAATATAATTGGAATGGGTTTATTTATAGGTGATTATATACCTATTCAATCTATATCTATTGATAAAATACCATTAACTTTAAAAAGTGAATTAAATGAAATATTTATGGAAGAAGGTGATATATCATATGTAAATATTGAAAATGATTTAGAGGATTATAATAAATTTGAATATACAAATTTATATTATACACAATTTATTAATTCTATTTTACATATAATTCAAAATATAGATAATAAAAAAAATATAAATAGATTAATACAAAATACTGATGATGAAGATGATATTGAAAAATTAAATGAATTAGTAGAATTTTTAAAAATTCTATTCCAACCATTATTTAAAATAAATGAAAAAATGTATTTAGAAAATAATAAACCAACTTTTGAAATAGAATCTCAAATTGTGTCATGTCATACATTACAAAAAGATATTTGTAAAGTAAATAATAATAATTGTGATATTGAAGATGATAAGTGTAAATATATTATAACAGATGAATATTATAATTTATTTATTAATTTTTTAGCAAATGATTTATATTATAATCATTATAAAAGAAATTTATTATTATCATTAAAAAAAAATAATAAAATAACATTATTAGATAATGATAAATATATAATATTAGAAGAAGATAAAAATGATAAAGATAAAAAAAATTTAAAAACTAATATTAATAAAATATATAATAAAATTATTACAGATAATCATTATTATTCTATTGGTGAAAATTATATTAAATCAGAAAAAAATATAAAAAATATAAATAGTAAAATGTGTCAGGAATTAAAATATATTGATTCATTAAATATTACATATTATGCAATGAAATCATTATCAAAAAAAAATATTATTGCTTATAGTAATTGTATTTATCATAATTTAAATGAATTAGAAAATTCAAAAATAGATATACGTAATGAAATAGCAAAAACAATAACATCAAATATAAAAGAAAATAAAATGAATTTATATGATATAATAAATTATTATTCAGAACATAATAGTAGTCATTTATATACAAATATAATAAATTCGGATGATTTATTTAATATATTAATTACTTCAGACCATTGGATGACAGAATTAGATTTATATATATATTCACAATTATATAAAAAAAAAATATTGTTTTATAAATTAAATAGTAAACAAATTGAAGGTTATGATGAAGGTTGTTATATGGTTATGAATGAAGAAAAAAAAGATTTTACAGAAATAAAAATTTATGTGGAGGATTTTTATTATAGAAAATTATATTATTTAATTAAATAAATTTATAATAATAAATAATAGTATAAATATTAAAATATCATAATAATCATTAGCTTTTACAACATATAAAATAAAAAATGTAAATAAATATAAAAATATAAAAATAATTATTCCAATAGTGATTGGTGTATAACTATTATTTATAATTTTATCTTGTTCTTCTGAAATTTCTTCTATATTAATATTAATATCATCATCATCATTATCATCTCTCATACCACCCTTAAATATTTTTTTTATTTCATTTTTACTATCTTCTGTTTCTTCAGTAGTATCAATATTATATTGTGATAAATTAACAATATTTTGGGCTAATTTTTTAGGATTTTTTTTTAATGTTTTTTTTATATTTTTACTACACTGTTTTTTAATTTTTTGATCTTGTAAATCTAAATTTTTTTTAAATTCTTCAAATTTTTTATTATAATTTTGTATTTTATTATATATAAAATAGTTTATTTCATCTCTATTATTATTCATTAATATATTAATTATTATATAAAAAAACATAATTTTAATTTTATTATAATGAATTTAATTTTGTTCTAAAATATTTTTATATAAATCTTCAATCGAATTTTTTAAATTTATATAATTTATTTTTTCACTCATATTATAAAATTGTAAATTAAAAGATTTATTGTTATATTTCATATTATTATCTATTTTTTTAATTATATTTTCATAATTATCCATAAATGATTTTATTGTTATACTATTAAATTCTTCAAATGTTGGAGGAGGTTTTATTATCATTTGATAAATAGCTGTTTTAAAATTAGCATATAATATTAAATGATTATAATTATCATTTCGTATTCCTTGTTCTTTTTCATCACCTGGTTCATTATGTAATGGATCTTTTATAAAAACTAATGCTTGAATAGATAATAATACAGTAGAAATACTATTACAAGAAGTCCAGCGTGGTCCAGACCATGTATTAATTATAGATAAACAAACTTTTCCATTAGTATATAAGTTTGGATTAAAACGTGTTTTACCATTTTGAGTACAATATGTAACTTTTGGAGGATTAAATGGATAATCTTTAGGTATTACAATATTAAAAAAATAAAATCCAAATTCATAAGGGGTATCAGAGGGACCAATCATTAAAACTTTAATATTATAAATATCATCATTATATACATAATGATAAATTCCATGTGAATTTAAATCAGATTTTTCTAAATCATTTAAGTCTTTTAATATACGTTTTACACTTATATCCATACGATAATAATATATTATATTATAAGTTTTAAGTGATTAAAATAAAATAAAATTATTTTCAAAATTGAAAAATTTAGAGATTAAAATATAATATAATATATGTCGTATGAATTTAATTTTGAAAATAAAAAAAACGAATTTTACAATAAATTAAGAACTAATTACCCAGTAACACCTGATAATTATTCAACACATACCAGTATTGCCGGAGGCGCTTGGCATATATCAGATGAATATTTAGATCATTTTTATAATCTATATACTGACGTGTGTTTTAAATTTAATATTGATTGTCATCTAACTGAAAGACATAAAGAAGTAAGCCCAATATTAATTGATTTAGATTTTAGATATGATTTGGAACATCCAAATAGACTTTTTGATATAGAATTTATAAAAAATATAGTAAAATTATATAATAGAATAATTAAAGAATCATACGTAGAAATTTCAGATAATTTATTAGAATCTTATATATTATTAAAAACAAATCCAATTAAAGATGGAGATAAATATAAAGATGGGATTCATATAGTTTATCCATATTTAGTAACAAAACCTGATATTCAGAAATGGATAAGAAAAACACTAATAAAGGATTGGAAAAATGAATTAAAAGAAATATTTTCGGATATTCATTGTACCAATGATTTTTCAGATATTTTTGATGATAAAGTAATATATGATACAAATTGGCAATTATATGGAAGTAAAAAACCAGGAAATATTCCATATAAATTAGTATATATTTTAGATAATGAATGTAATATTATTGAAAATGAATATTTAAAAGATAATTATGAAACAAATAAAAAATTAATAAAATTATTTTCAATAAGAAATAAAATTGAGACAAAATTGATTTTAAATAACCAAAATACTAAAATGGACAAATGGCTGAAAGATAATGCCGAAAAACATCAAAAACAAATACAAAATTATAGAACTGTAAATAAAGGTCCTAAACGTTCTATTACTGATATTAAAATTTTTGGTAAAAATGGAGATAGTGAAAATTTAGATTATATTAAGGAATTAGTTGATACTTGTTTATCGGAAAAACGTTCTGATGGTTTTGATTCTTGGATTAAATTAGGTATTTTACTTCATAATGTTGATTATTCATTATTAGATACTTGGATATCTTTTAGTAAAAAATCACCTAAATATAAAGAAGGTGAATGTCAAGAAAAATGGGATAGATTACCAGTCACAAATAATAAAAAAACACATACTGTTAATCCTGAATTAGGTATAGGTTCATTAGTTCAATGGGCTAAAGAAGATAATTTTGAAGAATATAAAAAAATTAGAGCAAAATATTTTACAACTGTTGAAAATAATAGTTGTCTTGAAAAATTATTATATAAATCTCAAGATGGCGGACATACTGATTTAGCTAATGTTATTTATAGATATTTTAATGGATTTGGTTTATCAGAAGAAAACCGATTTATGTGCTATAATATTAGTAAAAAATTATGGTGTGAATATAAAGCTAATCATCATAAATGGATAGAAGATACAGAAGATAATGCAGGACATTGTATTCGTCAAACATTTGATACTGAAATATATAAATTATATGTAATTGATTATATGAATATTTTACAAAAAAAACATGAAAAAGCTATTCAAGATGATGATGAACAACAACAAAAAAGAATAGAAGAAGATAAAATTAAAATAATGAAATTAACGAAACAATTAAAAATTACAAGTTTTCGTGATACATTATTAAAAGAATGTAGTAATAAATTTCATTTAAAAGATTGTCGAGAATTATTAGATACAAATTTAGATTTATTAGGATTTACAAATGGTGTATATGATTTAGAAAATGGAGTATTTCGTGAAGGAAGACCCAGTGATTTTATTAGTTTAAGTACAAATCTTGAATATACAGAATATACACATAATTCACCAGAAATTTTAGAATTGAAAAAAATTATTAGTCAAATTTTACCAATTGAACCTGTTAAAGAATATTTCTTACAAATTTTATCAAGTTGTTTATCTGGTAAACAATATTTCGAAAAATTCTTTGTATTAACTGGTTCCGGTTCTAATGGTAAAAGTAAATTAATTGATTTAATACAAAGTTCTCTTGGTAATTATTATCATCAAATGAATGTTTCCGCATTATGTTCTAGAAGAGGGAATTCTGCTTCTGCTGATCCTGAATTAGCAATGTTACGTGGTCGTAGATTTGTTGCATTTCAAGAACCCAGTAAAGAAGAACCAATTAATGTCGGTAAATTAAAAGAATGGACAGGTGGTGATACAATACAATGTAGGGAATTATATAAGGGTCCAATTAAATTTAAATCTCAAGCAAAATGGTTTTTAATTTGTAATGATATTCCTGATGTTCCAAGTGATGATGATGGTACATGGAGAAGATTAACAGTAATTAATTTCCCCTCTAAATTTATTCCTCGTAGTGAAATGACTGGAAGAGATTTTGAATTTGAACGTATTAATAATATGAATGATAAATTAGAAGAATTAAAAGAAGCATTTATTTGGTTATTATTAGAATATTTTAAAGATTTCAAAGAAATTATGAAATCAACCGGATTAATTGAACCTGCAGAAATTATTGAATCAACAAATAATGAACGTAAAAAAAATAATCCAATTAAACAATTTATTGATGATAGAATTGTATATAGTCCAAATAGATCAGATAAATTTAATATTACAGAAATCTATAATGTATTTAGAGGTTATATGACTGATTCAGGACATAATCCTAAATTATTACCTAAAAGAACTGAATTTCAACAAAAATTTAATATTGAATATGTAAATATTATTAAAAGAAATACCAATAAAACATTAGAAATTAAAAAATTTAAAAATGAATGGGCTAATGTTACTTATATTATTGATACAAATACTAACGATCAAGAAATTGAGCCATCGGATACAAATATTATACAAGATAGTGATTCAGAGGATGAATATAGTAATAGTATTGAATTAATTACAGAAGAAGATATTGAAAATATGAATAATAGTGATTCAGATTAATATTATACTATAAAAATATCGTTTATTTATATTTTTTTTTACTTAATATAAATAGTTATTTAATATAAAATATTTAAAATTGATTTTTAATATATATATATTCAACAATTTCAACGATGAATATATGTTCTATTAGTAATATAAAACAACTAAAAGTTAATCCTAATTGGGCACGAGTCGGAATTTTAGGTTATTATAAATATAATAATTCTATTTATCTTTTAATGGGTAGATATAAAGTTTCAGATGAACTCGAACAATTATGTGCTATAAGTGGTGGATTTAAAAGAACTAAAGAACAAATTGAAGAAGGAGCACAAAGAGAATTTACAGAAGAAACTGAGGAGTTTTTCGGTAAATATAGTGATGAAATTAAAAATGATATGTTGAAGGCACCTATATTATTTTCTACAGGAAAAAATGGTATAGACAGAATCCTGTTTTTATTAGATATATCAAAATATGTTGATGGTTTACCTATTCAATCATTGAAAGAAATGTTTAAGAAACATTTTGCTACAAAAAAAAATACAGAATTAGCAGGTATTGATTTAATTGAAATTGAAAAAATAGTAAATGATTATTGTGATACAGAAATTTATATTGATTTTATTAATTTTATGAAAAAAAATAAAATATATCGTAATAATAAATTAAAAAAATTAATTAATAAAATTTCATATCCTACTGTAACCACTTAATTATTTAAAATAATTTTTTAATTTTTCTATATATTTTACCCATATAATAACCAAAACAAGAACATATATAACTAAAACCAGTACATATTAAATCACATCCATTTATACACAATTTACATCCATTATTACATTTTTCATTTGCATTATTTTCATCTTCTATTTCATTTAAATCATTTATTTCTTCTTCATTTTTTTCTACTTCTATTATTATATCTTTTTTATCATTTAATTCTATTGTAACCATTTTATTATCATTTTTTGGTGAAAATATTATATTTTTATCAGTATTTACTATTTTATTTTCTATTTCTTCCTCTTTATATTCTTTTTCAGATTCATCTTTTTGATTTTCAGATTCATCTTTTTTTTCAGATTCTTCTATTTTAATATTATTACTTTTTCCATCTAATATAGTGTTTATTGTAGTATTTTCTTTTAAAATTTTATTTATATACATTTTATCACTATATTCTTTTAATTTTAATATTGTATTACATTTTAAAAATAATATTCGTAATATACCATTATGATCTATAACAAGAAAATCTTCTTTCATTATTATATATATTAAAATAATATTATTTTTAAATAATAATATTTTTAATTAATAGAACTCATCGTTATACTTTTTAAATTTTTATTTTGTTTTGTATGTTGCAATATATAATTTATTTTATTTATTATTGTTTCATTATATTTTATGATAAATAATATATATTTATTAAAATTATATTTTTTAGGCAATACATATACATTATCACTAAAATTTTTAATAAAATTATTAATATTATTTAAATTTATAGTTTTTATAATATGATATGAAAATGTATTAACACTATCTACATATTTTACATTATTATTATTTTTTCTATATATTTTATTAAAATCATCTATATTATAATAAACACATAATTTACTAGATTGTTGAAAACTATGTACTATTTCTTTTTTAATAAGTTCTCTAAATACTTTTATTTTATTTTTTTTTTCATATTTTTCTTTTTCATGTATTACTAAAAATATATTAATTATTATAGCCCATGTTTCTACATATGATTCATTAATTATTAAATTACTATGATTTACATTATATATTTCTAATATTTTTTCTATATCTTTTATATTTTCAAATTTATTATCAATATCTAATGCGTGTATTAACTCATGTATTAATAATTTTAACATTTCTTCTCTTCTGAAAATTACAATATTATTTAAATAACTTAATCCACTATTTACATTATTTTGTGTTAATTTACCACATTTTTTATGATTATTACAATTAAATGTTTTTTTAAATGGAGTATCATAAATTTCTATATTTAAATTTTTATATGTATTTGAAATTAACATCATAAAAATTATTCTTTTAACTATAGTTTTGAATAAATCTATATTTTCTTTTTTTTTAGAACAATAATATTCTATATTAATAATATTATTTTTATAATTATAAGAAATTACATATTTATATTTAATATTCTCTCTTATATATTCCGCTATTTTATCTGGTATAAATTCACTATCAATCAAATTTGTTTTTTTTACATTATGTAATTTACAATTTATTTTTTCCAATTTAATTTGTTTTATATATTTACTTAAATTAGACAATAATATTTCAATCATTATAATATGTATAAATAAATTTTAATCTAATTAATTTTTTTTATGTGTTTAATTTTTAATACTTTTATAATTATAAAATTATAAATGTATTCAATAATATTAGCAATTGTTGTTGTAATAGGATTATATTTTATTTATAATCAAATATCTAATTTAAATATGCTTTTAGAAAATATTATTCAAATTTTACGTAGTAATAAAGCTACTATAAAAGAAAATAGTAATAAAATTATCGATGATATAGAACAAATACATACTCAATCAAATACTTCTATTTTTAATCCTGAAACTTTATTATCAAAATTTATGGGTGATGATACATTAAATAATAATTCTAATATAGAACAACTTGATAATGAAGACGATGAAGAAGATGAAGAGGAAATTGATAATGAAGAAATTGATGATGAAGAAATTGATGATGAAGAAATTGATGATGAAGGACTCGAAGAAATACAAGCTGATATGATCCATGAAGTTGAAGAAATTAATGATGCTGAACAAGAAGAAGTTGATGCCGAACAAGAAGATGTTGAAGAAGTTGATGCCGAACAAGAAGAAGTTGATGCCGAACAAGAAGATGTTGAAGAAGTTGATGCTGAATCTAATAATGTTGAAGAAGTTGAAGAAGTTGAAGAAGTTGAAGAAGTTGAAGAAGTTGAAGAAGTTGATGCTGAATCTAATAATGTTGAAGAAGTTGAAGAAGATGTTGAAGAAGAAGATGTTGAAGAAAAACAAGAAAATAATACTGAAAATGAAATTGAAGAAGTATCTGAAATTAAAACCGAAACAGTAGAGGTTAAACCAAAAAGAAAATATAACCGTAAAAAAAAATAAATTATAATTTAAAATATAATATATAATATAATGGTTTATACTGATTGTCCTTTGGATGCGAGAGATTTTACTGATTATAGATCTACATCTGATATAAATAATGAACTTATTGTTACAAATAATATTCAAAATAATTTTGAATATAATAAATTTATTACACAAAATGCTACAAAAATTATAAATGGTTACAAAAATAAAATTGAAAAATTATATAAATGTGGCCCTCATGGTAATACCATGTTAAATGAACAATTTAAACAACATTGTAATAAAGATTCGTGTGAGGTTAAACCTTATGATAATAAAGGTTTAGGTATGGGAAGAGAATTTAATTCTAATGGAACAGATTGTGAATAATTATATATAAGCACTTAAATATTTTTTTTTTATATATAATTATATTATGAAATATGATTCAACTACAAATATCATTGTTCTAGGAGAACAATGTGCTGGGAAAACTTTATTTATTAATAATTATTTATATAATAAAAAAAAAGTATATAATTTAGCTCCAACAATTGGAGTTGATTATTATAAAAAAGCCATAAATTATCAAAATAATAATTATTTATTAAAAATATGGGATACTGGGAATGGATTATTATATAAAAATATTTTAGAATTTTATTTACGTAATAGTTCTATTTTTATTATTTTAACTACCGAACATAATATTGATTTTATTAAAAAAGTATTTGATTTAATTTATACAGATAATCAAATTTGTCCCTCAAATATTCTTATAATTTATAATAAAAAATCTAATGATGATTCTTTTAAATTGGATGAATCTTCTATATTAAATTATTGTCCATCTATTCATAATATTTATTTTCATTATATAAATGTTATAAATAATGAAGAAATACAAACTGTATTTAATCAAATTAAATTTTTAATTTTTACAGAATTTAATGAAAAATCACATAAAACTTTAATTCCATTAAATACTAAAATTTCTTCAAAAAGAGATAAAAATAAAGAATATTGCAATTCTTGTTGTACTATTTGTTAATTTATTATTTAAAAATACCATAATTATATTATATAAATATGGATGAAACAAATTTAAAACAAATTGAAACTTTCTTATCTACTTATGAAAATACCCTTAAAAATATATTTATTACTGCTGAAAAACAACACGGAAAAGGTATTTTAATTGTTGATATTAATAATAATAATAATAATAAATGTGATACAAAATATATTCCAATAAATAATAGTGATAATTTTTGGATTCAATCAGAAGATATGTTACAAGTTAGAAAAAAAATTGAAACAACAGAAGAAAAAACTATATTTTTATGTTTAATTAATAATCAAACGAGTATTATTATAGACCGACCTTATGAAATTAATTGAATATTTTTTCTGAAAGTAAAATATATCCATTTTTTTAATTCATTTCCATTATAATAATTTTCCTCATTATATTTACTATAATTATCTATTTTTCCATATTTTCTTATTTTAACTAAATATGGTTTTTTCCCATCAAAAACAATTGAATCACATATTATTCCTTCGCCAATTATAATACTTTTTCTTCCCCATTTTTATACAACAATAATTTTATTTTTACTTTTTGATCTGGAAAATATTTTGGATAACTTTTTTCACCATATTCACTCATACCTGTACCAAATTTTTCCCACATAATATGTTATATTAATATTAATATTTTAATGAATTTTATATAAATAAATGTAATTAAATTATATAAAAAAGTCTTTTCAAATATATATAAGTATATTTATGTCTAAACTAATTAAAGAATACTTTGAATATCAACATAAATTTGTAAAAAAATATGGACCCGATACTATTGTTTTAATGCAAGTTGGTAGTTTTTACGAATTTTACGGTTTAGATACCGAAAAATTATCTTATAAAGAAGTTGATGCCTCATTAGATTTAGATAACACACATTTATATACAGTAGCAAAATTATTAGGATTTTCTATAGCAAAAAAAACTAATCATGCCTTAATGGCAGGTGTTCCTAAATATGCTATCGATAAGCATGTAAAAAAATTATTAGATAATAACTATACAATTGTAGTTATAGAACAAATTGGAGAAGATAAAAAAGATGTTGATAGACAAATTACAAATATATATAGTCCTGGAACATATTTAGAAGATATTAACACAAGTAAAACTAATTTTCTAGCAAGTATTTACATTGAAAATACAAAAACATTAAATGGAGATATATTAGAAATTGGTGTATGTTGTATTGATTTATCAATTGGTAAAAATATAATATATGAAATTCCTTATAAAAAAGAAGATACAAATTATATCTATGATGAATTATATAAATTTATAAATAGTTATAATCCAAGTGAAATTATTATTTCATTTAAAAATGTAACTGAAAAAGAAGGAAAACAAATTATTGACTCATTAGAAATAAATAAACGTATTATTAAAACAATGGATTATGATGAAAAATATAAAAAAATGGAAATACAGGAAAATATGTTAAAAGAAATTTTTAAACCTAAAACTATGATTCATATTTTTGAATATTTAAATATTCATAGAATGCAAATTGGTATATATTGTTATATAAATTTATTACTATTTATTAAAGAACATGATAATAGTAAATTATTAAATCTTGAAAAACCAGATATTTATACTACAAATCAATTATTAAATCTAAATAGAAGTACCATTTATAGATTGAATTTAATTCATAATACACAAGAAGAAAATAATACAAATGTTAGTTCTTTATTTGATGTAGTAAATATGACTACAACAAATATTGGTAAAAGAACACTACGAAATCGTTTAATTTTCCCTACTACAGATATAAATATATTAAATAAAAGATATGATTTAGCGGATTATTTTATAAATAATAAAGAAAAAATGAATTCATTTAAAAGTGAATTAATTAATATTTCAGATATTGAACGTCTAAATCGTAAATTAGCAACATTAAAATTAGATAAAGAAAATGATTTATTAAATTTATATATATCACTAAATTATATACATAAAATATTAGAAAATGTAGATACAGATTTATTAAATTTATTATCATTTGATGGAAAAAATAAAAATGAATTTAGTGAATTTTATAATAAATGTAAAAGTATTTTTAATATTGATTGTTTATATAAAAGAGATATTAATATTTTTAATGAAGGATATAATACAAATATAGATGAAAAAAATGCTATTTATAAAAAACAACTTGTAATAATGGAAGAATTATGTAAAAAATTTACAGAAATCATAAAAAAAGAAGATAAAAAAGTATATGAAGAAAATTTATTATTAGTTGAATATGAATGGAGTGAAAGAGACGGAAGTTATAATATAACAACAACAGAGGCACGAGCTAAAAAATTAAAAATAGGTTTAAGTAAGAAAAATGTAGTAAAAATTAAAAATGAAGAATATGATATATATATTGAAATACCTGTAAAAAATATTACATTAAAAAGTGCTAGTAGTGGTGGCAAAACAAAAATAAAAAGTGATATTATTATTGAATGTTCTGAAAAATTATATAGATCTAAAAATATTTTACAGAAAACAGTAGATACTACATATAAAACGGTTTTAGAAGAATTTTATATATATAATAGTCTATTATTTAATTTAGTTAAATTTATTGGAGAAATAGATTGTGGAATGAGTACTGCAAATAATTTTATTAAATATAATTATTGTAAACCAACACTAGATACAAATGATGTAAAAAGTTATTTTGATTGTAAAGGGATTCGTCATCCAATTATTGAACGTATTTTATCTACATTATATGTAACAAATGATATAATTATGGGAAAAGAAAAAAATGACGGTATGTTATTATTTGGAACAAATAGTTGTGGTAAATCTTCATTAATGAAAGCAATTGGTTTATGTGTTATTATGAGTCAAGCTGGATTATATGTACCTGCCAGTTCATTTATTTTACGACCATATACAAAAATATTTTCACGAATTGGTAATCAAGATAATATATTTACAGGTAAATCTTCATTTACACAGGAAATATCCGAATTACGTGATATTTTTAATCGTTGTGATGAAAATAGTTTAGTTATTGGTGATGAACCATGTAGTGGAACAGAACATATTAGTGCTATTTCAATTGTAAGTTCAAGTATAGAATTATTGAGTAGAAAAAAATGTAGTTATATATTTGCTACACATTTACATAAATTAAATGAAATAGATTTATTAAAAAATTTAGATAATTTACATAAATATCATCTAAAAATTACTTATGATGAGGTGAATGATAAATTAATTTATAACAGAAAATTAGAACCTGGTATTGGTAATGAAGAATATGGTTTAGAAGTAGCAAAATCATTATCATTAGAAATAGATTTTCTACATAATGCTTATAAGGTTAAAAATCAATTAAAAGATATTGGTTTATATTCTACTAAAGGTTCTATATATAATAGTAAAAAAATTTTAGATAAATGTGAAGTATGTGGTAAAAAAGGAGAAGAAATTCATCATATTAATTTTCAAAATTTAGCAAATAAATTTGGTCATATTGATACAATACATATGAATATGAAGGGTAATTTGTGTAGTATTTGTCAAAAATGTCATGATATGGTCCATAATGATGAAATTAATATAAAAGGATATATTGAAACTTCCGAGGGTATTATATTAGATTATGAAATTGTTGAAAAAAAAATACAAGAAGAAGTAAAAAAAACAAAAAAAAAGTATAGTGAAGATGAAATTAATTGGTTAATAACATGTTATAAAACAAATGAAAGAAGCACATATAAACAACTTAGTGCTATGTTTGAAGTTACACAAAAGAAAAAAATATCAGCGGGTATTGTTGGTAAAATAATTAAAGGAACTTATTAAATACAAAATATATTATAATTAATATATATATGGATAAAGATTTAACAAAATATTATATTCAAGATTTTTTATTATGGATTTTTTAATATTTTTTGTAATTTTTATAGCAGACTTATCACAAGAATATGAAATAGTAAAACATATATTAGTTATATTATCATTATTATTTATTTTATATAGAACTTATAATAAAGTTACATTTGGGAGATTTAAGACACTTATAGTTTGGATTGGATCATTTATTTATTTATATAAAAATAGTTTTACAAAAAATATATGTGAAAAATATTTGGGTTTAATCCTATTTTTAAATATATTTGTTATGTATATTCCTGCTTTTTATCAAAATAATTTCATTTAGGAGTATTATTACTTTATTAACACTTATTAGTATTATACCAACGTTAATAAAATATAATCAAAAACCCGTTTTATATAGAGTTGTTGGATTATTATTATATTTATTATTATTTACTGATAATTATAAATTATTTGATTCAAGAAATAAATATTCTACTATTTTTGCCAATCAAACAAAAAAAATATCAAACCATCATTTAGCAGATTTAGTCTTTAAAAATAATGATTGGAGAACAAGTAAAATGTATCCCTTAACTCTAATAGTTGGATATATATTAATATATAAAACTTTTATATTTATGAAAAAAAATAATATAAAAACATTTATTACATAATAAATATATTATGAATGGTATTGAATGTATTTCAATTACAGCAGCCATAACAACAATAATACATTTTACGGTTGGTTGTTTTACTGATTGTTATAATAATGAAGAAGAAGAATTAAAAATATTTCATAAATTAGAAAAAACTATATAATAATTTATATTTTATTACGACGCTTTTTTTTTCAGTTCTTTTTCTCTTTATAAAATAAGAGTATTGATATGGATACAATGAAAGTTTTTAGTTGGAATATAGCTTGTATGCCAAATTATGTAAATACATTTGGAAATGTTGAATCCAGACTGAATAATATTATCAAATTTATAGAAATACATAATCCTGATATAATATCACTTCAAGAAGTATTTTCACAAAATTCAAGAGATATATTATATAATTTTTTTACTAAAAAAAAATATAATGTTTTAATGTCTCCTGACACAATATTTTTATTAAATGGTGGATTATTTATTGCCTCTAAATATAAAATTATTGCTAGTGACTATAAAATATATAAAAATTATATTGGTGAAGATGGATTGTGTCAAAAAGGAATTCTATATTGTCAAGTAAAATTTAATAATAAATATATTAATATATTTAATAGTCATTTAAATAATGATACACCATTAATATATTATGATTCTAAAAATATACCATTAGTAAAAAAAAAACAATTAAATGAATTTCTAATTTATATTAATAAAATAATTGAAAATAATAATATCATTAATAAAAATGATATTATATATATTATTACAGGTGATTTAAATCTAGAATTTGAATCAAATTTATATAATTATTTTATAAAAAATTTAGAATATAAATGCTCTATAGTTTCTAATAAAAATGAAATTATTACAGATAATATTGAAAAAAAACAAGTAGATTATATCATTAATTGTTATAATAAAAATTTATCTAATATTCCTAAAGAAATTATATATTCTTATTCTACTATATTAAAATTAAGTGATCATTGCCATTTAATTAAAAAAATATTTTTTTAAATTATTGTTGCTGACAACCTGGTCCTTGTTGTTGTGTATCTTCTTCATCAAAATTATGTGATTTTGAATAATTTTCTAATTTATAATTTTCAGATAAAGTAGATATATTATCATCAAACATAGATTCAGGTAAAATATCTTTTAATTTATCAAACATTTTACTATCTATTTTATTTGGATATACTATATTAAATTTAAATATTAAATCTCCAAATACTTCACCACTTGAATTATATGGCATACCTTTATTTCTAACTACTTTAATATCATCTTGTTTTATTATTTGTTCTGATTCTATGATAAATTTTTTTCCATCTAAATGTGAAAATTCAAATTTAAATCCAACTAATGAATCTAATAATGTTATATCCAATCCTATTAATAAATCATTTTTTTCTCTTCTAAATACATCATGCTCTTGTTCGTTTATTACAAAAATTAAATCATCATTTTTCATTGTATGAACGTTAAAATTTCCTAAACCTTTTAATAAAATTTGTTCTCCATTACACATTCCTTTTTTAATTGGTAATGTAACTTTTTTACTTATTTTTTCTAAAGCATTTTTATCAAATAATTTTCCTGAACCATTACAATGACTACAAGGTACTTGCATTTGTTGAATTAATGGACCTAATCGTTGTACTTTAACCTCAACACCTGAACCTCCACAATTATTACAATCTCTAATTGACCCAGATTTTTCAGGTTTTAATACGGTATGTGTTATATTAAATTTCATTGTTTTTCCTTTATATAAATCTTCTAATGATACATTTATTTTTTTTATCTCCGGATTACTTCTATTTTGTTGTTTTCCTCCCATTCCTCCCATTCCTCCCATTCCTCCCATTCCTCCCATTCCTCCCATTCCTCCAAATGAGAAACCACCTTCACCAAACATTTCTTGGAACATTGAAAATGGATCAACACCAGCACCACCTTGTTTCAGTCCTTCTTCACCACATTGATCATATATTTGTTTTTTTTGTGGATCTGTCAATACATTATATGCATTAGATATATCTTTAAATTTTTTCTCTGCTTCTTCTTTATTATTTTTATTTCTATCTGGATGATATTTCATTGCCATTTTTCTATATTGTTTTTTAATTTCATCAGAATTAGCATTTTTTGAAACACCTAATAATTCATAATAATCTTGTCCCATTTATATAAATATTACTAATATTACTTTAAATAAATTATTTAAATTTTAATGAATTTAAATTAAAACTAAAATTGAAATTATAATTTAAAATATTTAAAATAGTATTAATATATATATGAAGATGGAAGTTGTTAAAAGAAATGGCGAATCCGAGGAAGTATCCTTTGATAAAATCAAATTACGTATTAATAAAATGGCAAATCTTGAACCAAAATTATTAAATGTTGATCCAATTGAAATTGCCCAAAAAGTTATTGCTCGTATTTATGATAAAATTAGAACAGTAGAATTAGATGAGGAAACCGCTAGTATTTGTACTTCTTTAATAACCAAACATCCTGATTATAGTATTTTAGGTTCACGTATCATTATTTCCAATAGTCAAAAAAATACAGATAAACCATTTCAAGAAAAATTAGAACTTTTAGTAAAACATAATATTATGACTCAAGAAATTTTAGATGTTTATAATAATCATAAAACTAGAATTGACGAAACTATTGATTATGATCGTGATTTTAATTTTGACTATTTTGGTTATAAAACTTTAGAAAAAAGTTATCTTCAAAAAATAAATGGTGTTACTATTGAACGTATACAAGATTTATTAATGCGTGTTGCCCTCGGTATTCATAAAAATGATATTGATAATGTTCTTAAAACATATGATTTAATGTCCTCCAAATATTTTATTCATGCCTCACCCACATTATATAATGCTGGAACACCACGACCACAATTACTTAGTTGTTTCTTAATTGGAATTGACGATTCAATTAATGGAATTTATAAATGTTTAGGTGATTGTGCTTCTATTAGTAAATGGGCTGGTGGTATTGGATTACATATTTCTAATATTCGTGGTAATAATAGTTATATTAATGGTACAAATGGAAAAACGAGTGGTATTGTACCTATGTTACGTGTATTTAATAGTACAGCAAGATACGTTAATCAATGTTTTCTACCCGATACACCCATTTATACTCAAAATGGACTTAAAAATATGGAAGATATTGCTTGTGGTGATAAATTAGTTACAAATGACGGTTCTTTTCAAGAAGTATTAAAAGTATATAATGATACAGTAGAAAATAAAGATGTCGTACATATACAGTCAGGTGTAACTGATTGTAGAGTAACAGATTGTCATCCATTTTTAGTAGTTCAAAATCAAAAAAAAGGATTAAATTATAATACAATTAAAAATAGATTAAATAATAATTATATTCAACCTGAATATATTGAATCAAGAAGATTAACTACTGATGATTTTATGTGTTATCCTATTCCTAAATATACACATGATATTGAAGAATATACAGAAGATGATTGTTATATGTATGGATTAATGTTAGGTGACGGACATATTACTAAAAATAAAACTGAATATGGAATAACATTAAATCAAACTACTAAAAAAGAAGTATCTGATTGGGTTAAAACATATTTAGACCAAAATATTCTACCTTATTGGACTTCTGAAAATAAGGGTGCTTATAGTATTAGATGGTCTAATTGTCATAGAAATAAATTTCAAAGAAAAATGTTATATGACGACGAAGATAATAAAATTATTCATACTTCAATGCTACATCTTCCTACAAATAAAATATGGAATATTTTACTTGGATTAATTCATACTGACGGATGTGTAGGTAAAGAAATTTATTATTATTCTTCTTCTAAACAATTAATTCAATCTATTATGTATTTATTAATGAAAGTTGAAATTTTACCACAAATGTCTGTTAGAGATAGAATTGGAGAATCACATTATACTTGTCATGGTGATAAAATTACTACTAAACAATTATCATATCAATTAAGAATACCTAAAACACCTGAATTATGTGAAAAACTTGGAATTGAAGTTGGTAATTATTTAAAATTCTTAAAATGGGGTAATTATTTAATGTCTCGAATTAAAAGTATTAAAAAAGAATCATATACTGGTGATGTAATTGAATTTGATATTAATAAAAATCATAATTATTTAACTCCTATTGGTTTAGCACATAATGGTGGAAAACGTTTAGGTTCTTTTGCAATTTATTTAGAACCACATCATAGTGATATT
>Ga0255759_10001243_pt1 | contig 22922 bp, 4 predicted proteins | sample 101ome_20_FD_179959 | JGI IMG/M metagenome (GOLD analysis project Ga0255759, IMG submission 179959) | Coastal salt marsh microbial communities from the Groves Creek Marsh, Skidaway Island, Georgia - 101404AT metaG (version 2) | ecosystem: Environmental > Aquatic > Marine > Intertidal zone > Salt...
CATGGGTGTGCTACAAATATTTGTACCCACGTTTAGTACCAATCCAAATGACAAAAGTCAGTGGCGAACTGTGCGTTACTGTACTCCGTTTTTCAGCAGGGTAGACAATCAAGGCGTTGGAGACACATACTTTGGTACAAAAGTTACTAGTGGTATTGTAACACCTCCTCCCGATTTGGGCACAAAAGTACTAGCGTTTTTTCCAGAAGGACGCAATGCTGAAGGCTATTACTTTGCATGTGTGCCAGACACATTTATGTTGCAAACTGTGCCTGAAGCAAGTGCTAGTAACGGACAAGCAAGTGGTGAATTTAACGATACTCCGCAGGGCACACACTCCAGTAAAAAAATAACAAATTGGAAAAAACAAACAAGACCTGTGGACTACTTTACACAGGATCAACTGGTAAGAAGTGGACTAAGTGCAGATACAGTGCGAGGACTTAGCACAAGTTCTTATATGCGAGAATCGCCTAGTGAACTTATAGGCATTAGCAGCAAAGGGCGTCGTGTAACCACAGATGGACAAGATTTTACGCTTACATATAATAGCGAAATAAAGGATCCTAATACAACCAATAAGACTATCCTAGATGGATTGCTTGGTCCAACAGGTAGACGCAAAGGACATAGTATCACACTGGATGACGGTGACATAGACGGAAACAGTAATCAAATACGTTTGCGTACCAGCACAGGTCATCAAATACTAATGAACGACACAACTGGTGTTATGTATGTTGGTAATGCCGACGGCACTAGTTGGATTGAGCTTAATAACAATGGTACAATGGATGTTTACGCTCAGGATAGTATAAACTTCAGAAGTAAAAATATACAGTTTCATGCAGATGAAAATATTAAATTCCACAGTAAAGGTTATACACAATTAGTAAGTGAAACCAATATGCATGTTGAAGGCAAGCAACAACTTGTAATGACAAGTAAAGGCGAAGCGGGTATAACTGGTGAAAAAGGCTTGCATTTAAAATCTAACAGTGAATTATTTGCAACCAGTAGTGGTGCAAGTTATATAAACAGTGGCGGCATAATGAGTTTAAATGGTAGTTTGATTCTATTGCAAGGTCCTAAGACACAAGCAAAAACTGCTAAAAACGTTAATGAATTACAAAAAGAAGATACTACTTTCATTGAGGATATAGGCGAGTATATTTTAGATGAAGAGCAAATGGTTACAACCACTGCAGACAGAATTATAACACATGAACCATTTCCCTATCATGGAGTAAAAAATACAACCAGTGCGTACACAGGTGGACTAGTAGGCGGAGGCGGCGGTGCTGGTGGTGCCTTTAGTATTGTAGGTGCTATCGCAGGTGGTGCAATTCCAACGGGGTTAGATGGTGGACTAGCTGCCGCAGTAAGTAATGCTGTACAAGCGGCCACCAGTACTGGAGCAGGAAGTTTTCTAAGTGGTATAGATGGTGGATTAGTTAGTGCAGTTGTTAACCAAGTAGGCAGCAATCCAGTGCTACGAACTGCAGTAACTACAGCACTAGCAAGCACAGGTGTTGGCGCCCCTATAGCCGCAGCACTACAAGGTAGTGGAGGTGCCGGTGCACTTCTTGGAGCCATTGGTGGAAATGCTATACCTGGAAGTTTAGCAAGTAATGTGTTAAGTCAAGTCGCAGGCGGCGGCGCTGGAAACTTTTTAGGACAACTAGCCGGCGGCAATCCAGGATTTAGTGCCCTAACAGATAGCCTAAGTGGAGGACAATTGGGCGGATTAGTGGATAATTTCACTAGTGCAATAGGTGGTACAGATTTTGCAAGTATTACTAGTCAGTTTGGCGATATTACAAGTAACCTTCCAATTGGTGATATACAAAATCAACTTTCGGGTGCAGCAAGTAAATTTGCTGGTGCAGACTTTGGAAAACTTATTACAGATAGTACAGGAAAAATTACAGGACTTACAGATGCATTATCAGAAAATTTACCTGATGTTGCTGCAGGATTTAATCAAGTGATTCCACAATTACAGGATAGTTTGCCTGAATTGTTAAACACTCCTGCACTAAAAGAATTTCCTATTACTGATATGGTACAGCAAGTGAACAATGGTTTTAGTGTTGGTGCACTGGATAGTTTTGACATACAAGGACTTAATGCGGCAGTTGTTAAACAGGTAGGCAGTGGAAACAATCCAGCATTCGTTGATAGTGTAACAAAAAGTGTTGGTAAGTTTGGCTTTAATGTTGATCAACTTAAATCACAAGGCTTTGTGCGTCCAGAAGCAATTTTTAATGATCAACTAGCAGATGCCAGTGTGTGGACAGGCAAAGAAGGTGTTAGTAGTTTAAACAAATTTTTAGGAAACAGTGGTATACAAGAACAAATACAACAGGGTGTAGTTGCCGGCGACTATCAAAAAATGTTTAATGAAGGTGCAATCAAACTAGGTGATAGTAAAAAAGAAATAATGGGCATGCTTACTGCAAGTAATATTAGTTCTCCGGAGATTGCTTCTAAAGTAAGGCAAGGATTTGCACAAGTTGAAGGAACACTAAAGAATACTACAAATATACCGGATAGTGAAGACGTTGCAACTAAAGTAAAAGATGCAATACAAACAGGTGCGGCAGCAAGTCAACGTGTTGATCAAATTAGAGGTGCTAGTGTCGAACAAGTAACTAATAATACTCCTCAACAAGCAACCACTCCAACTAGAACACGAGTACAGGATGAAAGCCGTGCAGGTGAACGCAGGGCTAGAGAAGAAACAATTGCAAGATTGACTAAACAACTTGCAGATGGTGAAGCGGCAGGTACACTAAGCGATTTTAATAAAGCAAGAATTAAAGCAAACATTGTAGCAAACCGTGCCGCTTTGGATAAACTTAACAAGGGTTAAATACTAGTATGGCAGTAGCAACATATAAAGGATTCAGTACAATAAACAATAACTTTGGTAGTTCAAAGTTAACTGATACTGAACTTATAAAAAGAGATTTACTTAACCATTTTGCTATTCGTAAAGGCGAAAAACTTATGAATGGTAACTTTGGCACAAGTCTCCGTGATTTAATTATGGATCCTCTTACACAAGAAACCAAAGATTTAGTTATTCAAGAAGTAAATGACGTACTTGCTGCAGATCCTAGGATTCGTGCCGAAAGTGTGGTACTTGATGAGTACGAAAACGGACTACAGATAGAAATGGTAGTGCGTTATGTACTGGATGATCAAACAGAAAATCTGGTTGTGCGTTTTGATAGGCCCGATCGAGAAGCACAATAATATACATACATTATAAAGCGAATAAATACTGCAGTAATTAATGTAGGAAACTATTATAATGGCTGCAAGCACAAGACAATCAAATTTATTCGCTGCTGAAGATTGGAAGAAAGTATACGAAACCTTCCGGGAAGCAGACTTTCAAAGTTACGATTATGAAACTATTCGTAAAAGTATGGTGGATTATATCCGCACATACTATCCAGAAGACTTCAACGACTTTATTGAAAGCAGTGAATATGTTGCACTGATTGATATGATTGCATTTTTAGGGCAGTCATTAAGTTTTCGCGCGGATCTAAATGCCAGAGAAAACTTCCTAGAAACAGCAGAACGCAGAGACAGTATTCTACGTTTAGCTCGTATGCTAAACTATTTCCCCAAGCGTCAACAGATTGCTCGTGGATTAATTAAAATTGACAGTGTACAAACTACAGAATCAATTGTAGACAGTAATGGAAACAGTCTGCGGGATCAAGAGATTACTTGGGGAGATCCTACTAACACAGACTTCTTAGAACAGTTTACCACAATACTAAATGCTGCAATGGTCAGTACACAACAGTTTGGCAATCCTGCAAGAAACGCCACAATAGGTGGTATTGCAATTGATGAATATCAAATTAAACTCACGCCTGGCACAGTGCCTGTATACGATTTCAAAAGCGATGTAGGTGCACAAAGTCTGAATTTTGAACTAGTAAAAGGTACATACAGTGGAACTGATTTCTTGTATGAAGTAGCACCTCGACCTACTAGTACAACAAATATAATTTATCGCAATGACAACAGAGGCTTTAACAGTGTAAACAATGGATTTTTCTTTTATTTCAAACAGGGCAGTCTACAGAGTGCAGACTTTAGTATCGATGAAAAACTACCTAATCGTGTTGTAGAAGTGGATGTAAACAACATTGACAACAATGATGTTTGGCTATATCAAATTGACGATCAAGGTAGGGAAACTACACAATGGGAGAAAGTTCCAAGTATAAGTGGCAATAACGTCATCTATAACAGTCTTAGTGTAAACAACAAAAATCTATTTACAGTGCGCAGTCGTGCAAATGACCAAATTAGTTTAGTGTTTGGTGATGACGTATTCAGCAATATTCCTAGCGGAAATTTTCGTGTATACTTTCGCACAGGCGTAGGCACAACTTATAAGATTTCACCAGATGATATGAATAATATTCAGTTGGTTATTCCTTATGTAAGTCATGCAAATCAGATTGAAAATCTCACAGTTAATTTGAGTTTGCAAAGCACAGTGGCAAACGCAAGTGCTAGAGAAAGTCTGCGTGATGTTAAAACCAAAGCACAGCAACAGTACTATACACAGGATCGTATGATTACTGGTGAAGACTATCAAATACTACCCTACACCAAATTTAGCACAGTGATTAAAAGTAAGGCAGTGAATAGAACTGCCAGTGGTATTAGTCGCTACTTGGATGTGCGTGATACAACAGGCAAATACAGTAGTACAAATATTGTTGCAGAAGATGGCATTTTTTACCGTACAGAAGACTTACAACAGTTTCAATTTACATTTATTACAGACAGTGATATTAGCAATGTAATTGCACAACAGGTAGAAAAAAATATTCTCAAAAAGGACAGTCTCCACTTTTATTTGAAAAACTACGGCGGCATTGATGTAACAAATCTAAATGCAAGTTGGAACAACACCACTGACAGTGGCGGAACTTGTACTGGTTATTTTAAAAATGATGTAGACAGTCCATTAAAAATTGGAGAATTTAGTAGCAGTAATCTAAAGTATGCAAAGGTCGGCGCACTAGTAAAATTTACTGCACCTAGTGGTAAAGTTTTTGACGTTAATAATAATTTAATTACTGGAACAAGCGGCACAATTAATACCAGAGATTACATTTGGGCAAGTATTAGTGCAGTGGTAACAGATGGTACTAATCAAGGTGTAGGAAATTTAGATACTGGCGTAGGCCCAGTAACACTAAGTGAAGTTATTCCTAGTGAAGCAGTGTTAGATCAAATTATTGCACCATGGATTACCAGTTTGACCAGTGCAGTGCGCAATAGTATTATTGATGCTATTGGAGATTATAAAACATTTGGATTGCGCTATGACAGAGATACACAAGCATGGGCAATAATATCTGCACTAGATCTGAATCAAGCAGATACATTTAGTTTACAATATGCAGGCAACACAAGTAATGTTAATTTGGATAACAGTTGGTTCTTTAAATTTACAAATGATGGCTCAACATACACTGTAAACTATCGAAGTACCAGTTACATTTTTGAAAGTAAACTAGAAACACGTTTTTACTTCGACAAAGACTTGAATATATTTGATCCTCGCACAGGTAAAACAATCAAAGATCAAATTAATATTTTAAAAGTAAATGCCTTGCCCGACAGTGTGAACAGTCTTGCAGTTGACTACAGTATGCAAGTAGATGATATAATCACAGAAACGGATGGGTTTATTCTTACCAATAGAATAAAAGTAACATTCCCAGATGTGGATAGTGACGGTGTTGTTGATGATCCAACAGTTTTTGATGTTGTGGTTGCACCAGATACCAATGCCGCAAGCAAAGTTGTGTTCTATCAAACAAGCACAAGCAGTGGCGGATATTTAACCTACACCGCTGTTGATAGTGTAGACATTGAACAGCGTTACACAACACAAGCGGCAATAAATGAAGTGCTTGCACAGTTCAGCAGTGGACAAGTATTTTATGCAAGTTCAGATGACAAGTTTTACATCCTAAGTATAAGCGGTGCTAATGTAAAAAGTATAGCACAAACCACTGACTATGTCAAGCGTATAGGACGCAGTGATCTACTATTCAAGTATAGTCATAATGCTCCTAACAATAGGCGTATTGATCCAAGTCCAAGCAATATTGTTGACTTATTCTTATTAACAAGAGCCTATGACGCAGACTATAGAAACTATGTTACTGATATTACAGGTGCAGTTGCTAAGCCTGCAAAGCCTACTACAAATGAACTTAGAGATTTGTTTGGAAGTTTAGAACAGTATAAAAGTGTAAGTGATACTATTATTTTTAACAGTGTTTCTTATAGACCACTGTTTGGCGACAAAGCAGATGAAGAATTACAAGCAGTGTTTAAAGTAGTAAAAAATAACAGTACATTGGTTAGCGACAGCGAAATAAAAGAGCGTGTTGTAAATGCAATCAATCAATATTTTAGTATTGAAAACTGGGATTTTGGTGATGTATTTTATTTTAGTGAACTCAGTGCTTATCTATACAGCATACTAAGTCCAGATGTATTAAGCATCATTATTGTTCCTAAATTGCAAACAAGTAACTTTGGTAGTCTTTTCCAAATACAAAGTCAACGAGATGAAATATTAATCAGTGCGGCAACTGTGAATGATGTAGAGGTTATTGATGTAATTACAGCAAACAGTTTACAAGCCTCAGGCAATGTAGTGAATACAACTGGTGTAAGTCTTAGCAATGAAAGTGTAAGCGCAAACGGCACTAGCACTTCAGTAACTACAGCAACAAATGCAGGCTCTTCGACTACTACAACAAGTAGCAGTAGTAGTAGCAGTTCAGGTTCAAGTGGATCTAGTAGCGGCGGAGGATATAGTTACTAATGGCACTTCGTAAAAGCACACAATTACTACCTAGCGTTTTTCAAACAAATAAAAACACTAAGTTCTTAAACGCAACTATAGATCAATTAATTAGTGAACCTAATTTACAGCGTGTGAACAGTTACATAGGACGCAAGTTTGCACCAAACTATACAGTTGGTGATGGTTATGTAAATGAAAGCACTGCTGATAGACAAAACTATCAACTTGAGCCTGCACTAGTTTATAAAAATCCTAGTAATATTGTTGAAAACCTTGTGGGTTATCAAGATTTTATAAATTATCTAAGATATAAAAATACTAATGTAAACACACATAGCGATCTATTCACACAGGACTACTACAACTACAGTGGTTTTGTTGACCTAGACAAACTAGTTAACTATGGCGAATATTTTTGGTTGCCCGCTGGCCCAGACAGTGTACAGGTTTTTAACAGTACTGTTGACACAGAGCGAGATTACACAGTATATCGCAGTTCGACATCAAGCAGTTATAGTTTTATTAGTGCAACAGGTGATCCAAATCCTACAATTACACTTGCCAGAGGCGGTGAGTATACATTCCAAGTAAATCAATTGGGTCACCCGTTCTGGATACAAACTGAACCTGGCACCAGTGGAATAACCAGTTACAGTAGTTCAACTAGTACCAGAGAAGTGTTGGGTGTTATTAACAATGGTGATGATGTAGGCACAGTGACTTTTGTTGTGCCTACAGCAGATGCACAAAATGATCAGATCAATGCAATTCAGGCTGCAAACCCAGACTTTGCAACAGATTTAACTTACAAGCAAATACATAATGTGCCTTATAGTGCATTCATTGCTGAACATGGCGGTATTGACAAACAGACAATTATTGCTGGCAAAAGTTTAGTGTTTGTTAACACAACCACTGACGAAACTGCTTGGGATCAAGGCGCATTGTTTGATGCATACGGGTTTGATGATCCTGATAATCCGTTTGATGAAACTACTACACTAGATATCAATGTGCGCTATGATGTATATGATATTGCAGTTAACACTATTTCAGGTGTTGACACTATTCAACTTACTCGCAGTGCTGACTGGCCCACTCTACAAAAAGTAAAAATTAAACAAGGCGATACTTACGGCAATAGAGAGTTTTTCAAAAATGCATCAGGCGTACCTGAACTTATTGCTCCTTATACAGCAGGTGCAGATACACTTTACTATCAGGATGGCACAGATGCAAATCGTTTTGGTAAAATTAAATTAATAGAACAAGACACAGTAGGTGCTATTGACGTTGATGAAGAAATTATAGGCAAACAGCAATACACTAGTGAAAATGGCGTAACATTTACAAATGGATTAAAAGTAGAATTCAACAGTGATGTTACACCTACTACATATGCTGACAGAGAATATTATGTTGAAGGTGTAGGGCAACCCCAAGGTATTCAGTTGACTCCTGTGGATGAAATGCTTACGCCTGAAACCTATACAACAAGCACCAGTGATGGGTTTGATACAGTAGCATATGATGCAGGTGGATGGGATGGTACACTCAACGCTCCTGTGGATCAAGACTATATTGTTATTAATAGAGGTTCACCAGATCGCAATGCCTGGAGTCGAGGTAATCGTTGGTTCCATAGAGAAGTAATCGAAGCAACAGCAATATACAACGATTTTATAGCAACAGTAGATGACACCGCAAGAGCAAAACGTCCTATCATAGAGTTTTATACAGGTCTTGAACTTTATAACATGGGTACCACTAGTATTGCTCCTGTTACAGTGGTTGATACAACCCAGACAGATGCATTAAGCAATGTGAATGGCACAACAGGATATTTTGCAGATGGTATTGATTTACAGCAAGGAAACACTGTAATATTCTCTGCAGACACAGATGCAGATGTTAGCAACAAGGTATACCGTGTTGATTACATTAATCAAGACAGTGACGCTACTACAGGAGAAATAATTAACCTAGTAGAAATTACAACTGTGGTAGATGGCAACAGTGTGTTAAGTACACTAGGCGCAAATAATCAAGGTAAACAGTTTTACTTAGATGGTACAACATGGAAATCTGCACAGCAAAAAACTAAGATTAATCAAGATCCTTTATTCAATGTTTTCGATCCAGAACATGTTAGTTTTGATAACCAAACAAAATATCCGAGCAGTAACTTTACAGGCAGTAAACTTTTTAGTTACAAGCGTAATAATAATTCTAGTCCAGACAGTTTTCTAGGATTTGGATTAACATACCAAAACTTTAGCACACTAGGTGATATTGTATTCGAAAATAATTTTGATAACGATAAGTTTCAATATACGAAAAGCACAGGAAATACAAACGTAATACTGCGCAGTGGACATACACATCAGTTTAATCAAAGTGGTGTGCGCAGTCTATACAATGGGTGGACAAAAGTATTAGAGCAAAGTTTTCAATATCAAATTCAAAGTTACACAGTAAGCACAGAACTATACAGTTTTGAGATAGGTGCGCCTGTTGATACTAGCAAAACTATTCAACCATTACAGGTTTATGTAAACAGCAAATTTAAAAAGCCTAGCACATACACACACCTTATACAAGGAACCAGAGAGTATGTAGTGTTCACTGATAAACTTGCAACAGATGATGTTGTTACTATTAAGTTTTTCAGCCTTACTAAATCTCCAACAAGTTTTTATGAGGTGCCGCGCAACCTAGAAAATAATGCTGGTAATGATGTATTTGAAACACTAACACTTGGTCAGATACGCAATCATACTGTTACAATAAGCGAACATATTAAAACACTATCTGGCGAAGCACCTGGTAAGAGCAATCTCAGAGACTTAAATTATCGTGCATATCCAGGCAACATTATGCAACACAGTGCCGGACTTAAACTTCCTATGCATGTTATTGCTGATGACACAGTCAATGCATATAAAAGTTTAGAGTTTGCAAAAAACGAATATACTAAGTTTAAAAACAAGTTTATAGATAATATTGATAAGTTAGAGCTCGATCTTACTGATCCAGCAAAGTGTGTAGATGACATTATTACATTTATGGCAGGTAAAAAAACCAGCACTTTCCCATTTTACTACAGTGACATGTTGCCATGGGGCACACAAAAAAGCGAAGTTACATATACAATTGATGATGTGACAGAAACAGAATTTGAGTTTGCTACACAGTTTGATTTAACTGGTATCAGTAGTAGAGGTGTGTTGGTTTATCATAACAACACACTGTTAAAAGAAAGTGTTGACTATACTTTTGACACAACAGAAGCAAAAATAATATTGACCAGCAATAACCTAGGTATTAGTTTAATTGGGATTGCTGTAGATGACACTATAAAAATTGTAGAATACACAGACACTAATGGTAGTTTCGTACCACCAACTCCAAGTAAACTAGGATTATGGCCCAAGTATGAACCGCAAAAATATACAGATTCAACGTATGTAACCAGTAAAACTGTGGTGCAAGGACACGATGGCAGTATATGGATAGGCTGGGATGACATTAGAGATGACATTGTGCTCGAGTTTGAAAAACGTGTATACAATAATATCAAAACACAATACCGTAAAGAACTTTTTGATTTTAGTACTGTTATACCTGGTTATTTCCGCAGTACATTGGCTGATTTGCAAGAATCAAACAATATTGTACGCAGTCAATTTGGCGAATGGGCACTGAAAAACAAAGTGCGTGTACAACCAAACAATACTGTAATAGCAAACAATGGTTTCACTTGGAACTATAGCAATGGTGTGAATATACTAAACAAACAGCGTGTACCAGGCGGCTGGCGTGAAATGTATCGTTGGTTTTATGATACAGACACTCCGCATACCACACCTTGGGAAATGCTAGGATTGAGTTTAAAGCCAACTTGGTGGGATAATAGATATGGCGTAGCACCTTATACCAGCGGTAACACAGTGCTATGGGAAGATCTTCGTGATGGAAAACTTTATAGTGATGCAACCGGCACAAATTATACTGTTCAAACAAATAGATTACGCCCACTTCTAATGAGTATTATTCCTGTGGACGAACAGGGCAATCTTAGAGCACCTAATGAGTTTTTGATAGATGGGTCAGTAGAAACCAATATATCAAATAGTTGGAGTTTTTCAGATGGTGGTCCGGCAGAAACTGCATGGCGGCGTAGCAGTGAATATCCATTTGTAGCACAGATACTTGCACTTAGTCTTCAGCCTGCGAGATATGGTGCACTTATGTTTGACACAAACCTATTTGAATATAACTCACAGTATGATCAGATACTGCAGCGTAACAAAAGTTACAGACCGGGTATCACTGACTTTAATATGCATGGACAAACCAGTAACGATGGCATTGTTAGAGTAGAAGGTTATAACCAGTTTATTAGTGAATATTTAAGATTTACAAGATATAGCGTAGACGAACAAATTAATAAAATAAACAATTTAGAACTTAATCTTTGTTATGCGATGGCAGGCTTTACAGCCAAACAATATATCAAAGTAATTGCAGAAAGTGTGACACCTGGTAGTCAAACAGAAAATATATTTGTGCCAGATGAAAACATTGATGTATACATGAAGAAAAGCCTTCCTATAGAACGTGTTGTATACAGTGGTGTGCAGATTATTCGCAGAGAAAATGGATGGGAAATGCAAGGTTATGATATTGCTAATCCATTCTTTAAGATTATACCCAGTGAGCCAAGTAGTCAACCTCGGAAGGTAACTGTTGGTGAGAACACATACTTTGAATATAACGAATATGAAAACAGGATTATTAATATCCCATATGGTACTGTAATTACAAATAGGCAAGGTGTATTTGATTTCTTGGTTAGTTATCAACGCTATCTACTCAGCAGAGGATTTCAGTTTAATAAAACAGATGAAAAAGGCACCGCACTAGACTTTGTTCATTCCGGTCGTGAGTTTGCATTTTGGACAGACCAAGGATGGCCCGTTGACAGTGTGCTAGTAATTAGCCCATTCGCAAGCAGTCTATCACTTACTCGTGAAAACACTACTGTTGATAATCTTGTAAATCTTGGTAACATCAAAGATGCAAACGGCTCAAAAGTAAACCCTAAGTTCTTTGACGTGAGTAGAATAGACAATACAGTAGAAATAACTGTAGATCCAGAAGCAACTCAAATATATGCTGCTCAGTTAGATCCAATCCAGTATGAACATGTGCTAGTTTTTGATAACACAACAATATTTAATGACATTATCTACCAACCAGCACTAGGCAATAGACACAGTAGACTAAAACTAATTGCTGCAAAGAGTGGTGACTGGAATGGTACAATGCATGCTCCAGGGTTCTTTATAAATGAGGATAAGATTAATCTCTGGCAAAATTACACAGACTATAAAAAAGGTGATTTTGTAAGTTTCCAAAATAAAACATATGTTGCCAAATATCAAATTGATGGCAGTAAATTGTTTGATTACAACGATTGGACATTGGCTGACAACATAACCACAGGCATGGTTAAAAACCTTACTAACAAAGCAGATCAGTTTAATAACTTCTTTGAAATAGATAATCTTAATCTCGAAGATGGAGTAGACAAACTAGGTAAAGGTATTATTGGTTTCAACAACAAAGACTACTTGGAAGGCCTAGGTCTAGATGATATCAGTCAAGTAAAGTTCTATCAAGGCTTGATCAAACAAAAAGGCACAGGCAGTGCTATCAATAAACTTATTGATGCCGAACTTACAAATTTAGATCAAGAAATTGATTACTATGAAGAGTGGGCATTTCGTGTTGGTGAGTATGGCAGCATTGACAGTAATCAAGTTATAGAAGCAATTATTCCTGAAAAAGAGGCTACAAATAATCCATTCGTTGTTCATTTTCATTCAGATGGAGATTTACCCAGTGAGTCAATAGTAGGACACTATCATATCCAGGAAAAAGATCTATATAAAACTCCAAACAACTATACAGGTGATGTATTTGCAAGTCGCGATACAAACACTGTAACTCTAAATGATTTAGATAGCGCAGGCTATGCACGTCTAGATGATGTTGACTTTACTGTGTTTAATGGTGATGAGCTAGAAGCACTCAGTAGTCGTATAAGTGAATTAGGCAAAGGCAAAAAGATTTGGATTGCCACAGATGACACAAATGCCTGGGGCATGCGTCGTATTGATGAAACACTAAGCACAGTAACTAGTGTTGAAAGCACAGGAAATGGATACTTAATTTACACAACTGATCGCAACCATGGACTTGTAAAAGATGATTATGTCATTGTCCGTGCTGCTCAACCTATTGGTAAAGTTGCTAAAATTTATGAAGTTTCAAGTCCAAACAAGTTTACTATTCAAGATGCAACTACAGAAGCAGATATACAGAATGTGCGCATTCCTATGTACAAACTTAGCAGTGTGCGTTTTAGCCAACCAAGTGATATGGCAACGTTTACACCTGTCAGTGGATGGGATAACAAAGAACTAGTTTGGGTTGACAGGAATACTTCAGGTACTTGGAGTGTACTACAGAATGCTCGTCCATGGACTACAACTGGAATTAAAACTGCGGCGGCAATAACTGCTAATGACAAGCATGGTACTAGCGTTACAATAAATGCGGCAGGTACACTTGCAGTTGTTGGCGCCCCAGAACAGAGTGCAGGTATAATTACTCCTTATGTTAGAGTAGAAGGCGGCACACTAGCAGAAAGCACAACAGTTAGTGTGCAAACAATAGGTGATAGTGTAGATAGTTTTGGTGCAAGTGTTACAGCAGGTGTTGATTATGTAGCAGTAGGTGCACCAGACACACAGAGTAGCACTGGTGCAGTGTTTGTTTATTATATTGATAGTACAGGCACATTTAACAGACGCCCTGCTCTACGTCCAGCAGATTTATCTAGCGGTGATAAGTTTGGATTTGATGTTTGTGCAAGTGGAAATGGTAGACATTTATTTGTAAGTGCACCTGGTGGTGACACAGTATATGTTTACACTCTTGTGGACATTGCAACAACAAGTGAACGCAGTTACACAATAACAACAGATGGCAGTGCAACATTTACTCTAAACTTTACTCCAATTGGTATACAAGCACTTAATGTTACAGATGAAAACGGCAAAGTATATTTGCCAAACAAAGACTTTACACTTAGCGGTGCAGATATCACATTTACAAGCACCCCAGGTAGCGGTTTAGATATTGTTGTAAGACAGCAGGATTACTTTGCACAAGTAGGCACACTTGTAGGTCACGACACAATGACAGGTGATAACTTTGGTTATGACATTGATTGTACATATGATGGAAGATATGTTGTAGTAGGTGCACCCGACAGTGCTATTGCAAATAGTGATAGTACAGTGCTTGCAGGTGCAGGTGAAGCATATGTGTTTGCACAAGTTGTTGAACGTTTTGTAGCAGACGGCACACTTAAAGAGTTTACTACTAATGCAACACTGCAGACAAAGATCTTTGTTGAAATAGATGGCGTACTACAAACTGAAACAGATAATGATGATGTTCCTACTGACAATGAAGGTAGTAGTGATGGTTTCTACACAAGAACAGCAAACACTGTAACATTTAAGTTTACACCTACAGCAGGTTCTAGTATTGTTGTATACACAGGCAGTTTTGCAGAAAAACAACGCTTAGATCAAAACATTACTGGACAAGCACCTGGACAAGGCGAATCATTTGGTAAGAGTGTTAGTATTGATACACAGGGCACAATTGTTGCTATTGGATCTCCCGGTGAGGATGAAACAAATCCAAACACAGGCAGTGTGTTTATATTCCAGGACAGCGGTAAAAACTATGCAACTGTAACAACAAATGCAACACATACTCAAACATTAGGTGATATATTCTATGTTGATGACTACCGTGTTACAGTAAGTGAAACAGGAACTAACCCTACAGGCATTGCTAGTGATATTAATTTAGCAGATATCCCAGGTGTAAGTGCAAGTGTCAATAGTGCAGGACAGATTGTAATTACAACTACAAACAGTTTGGATAAAAACAAACTTACAGTCAATCCTGGTACTGGTCAAATATTTGTAAGAGATAGTGTAATTGCTCCGTTTGTGTTCACACAAAAAATTAATCATCCACAGAGTTACGAAAATGAAAACTTTGGTGAAGTTGTACAATTTGACAAGCATTATGGAATAGGCTCTGATGCTTATCCAGGCACACGCAACCTAGTAGTTGCAAGTGATCGTGCAAGCACACTGTTAGCAGTAGGGTTTGATGTTGAAGATAACAGTAACAGTGAACAGTACCTGGAAGCAACTACAACATTTGATAGTAATGGCACAACATTTACTGATAGAATAACAGCAAGTGGTGCTGCATATGTGTACGAACTGTTTGATGCTTACCAGGAAACAATAGCAAATCCAAAGAAAATGGTATTTGGACAGCAACTTAAGAGTACAAATATTAGCGAGTTAGATCAATTCGGTCACAGTGTTGCATTTAGCGACAACAGAATTATTGTAGGTGCACCACAGGATGATACAACACGAGGCTCAACTGCACTAAGCAACAGTGGTAGCGTTTATGAATTTAATAACGATCGTACTAGCAGCTGGAACGTACTACGCAGTGAAGGCGATAGAGTTGATGTAACACAAATTAATAGAGTTGCACTTTACAATAAACGTGATGGTCAGGTAAAAGTTTTCCTAGATTATATTGATACTACTAAAGGAAAGATTGCTGGAAGTGCAAAACAAGAACTAAGTTATGTCAGTAAACAAGATCCTGCGCTGTATGATAATAACATATGGACCTACACTTACAAAAACAGACTTTGGTGGGATACCAGCACTGTACACTACTTACTAAGTGAACAAGGCAACAGCGACTTCCGTACAACCTATTGGAATACACCTTTTCCGGGTAGCACCATTGACATATATGAATGGATCGAAAGCACAGTCCCTCCTGTTAATTACACAGGCGAAGGAACACCACGCAGTGTAGAAGATTTTACGACTGCAAATGTATACGATAGTAAATCTGACAGCACACAACTTCGCTATTATTTCTGGGTAAGTGGACGCACAGATGTTCCAGTAGAAGCAGATTTTAGAACACTTAGTGCTGATAGTGTAAGAGCAATTATTGAAGATCCAAAAGCGCAAGGTATTCCTTATGTTGGATTTTTAAGCAGTGACGAAATAGCACTGTACAATTGTAAGCAATATTTTTCAGACAACGATACAGTGCTAAGTGTTAACTATGATGTAGTTAAAAATGATGGTGTGCTACACAGTGAATTTGAACTATATGGCAGAGGTAATGTTGATCAGGATATTCCTGCAAGAATGTATCGTAAACTTGTAGACAGTTTGGCTGGAACAGATAGTGTTGGTAACCTAGTGCCAGATCCGTTCCTTAGTGAAGTGGAAAAGTACGGTGTACTAACCCAGCCTCGTCAAGGGTTATTTGTAAGCCGTGCTGCTGCTCTTAAAGTGTTAGTGCAATACTGTAACAGTATATTTACAACTGCACCTTTTGCTAGAAATAGTAACCTAGCAAAACTTTTAAGCAGTGAAAATATACCAACTGTGAATAGCGGAGAATACAATAAAAGTGTTGACACAATTGATGAACGTGATTTCCTTAACACTGCTATTCTTGCAACAGGTTACAAAGTCCTAGTGCTTGAAGATGAAAATAACAATAACTACTGGACTATCTATACACTACAAGCCAATAAAAGTTGGTTATTGACAGACATACAGAGTTACAATACAGCAGACTATTGGAGTTATCAGACTTATTATGCTACAGGTTATGATAGTACCACTGTTCCAAAATATCAAGTGACACTTGAAGCAGATCTTCTTACACTTACAGACGCAGTGGAAGGCGAAATTGCTAAGGTTACTAGTAACGATGAAGGCAACTTTAGTATGTTTGCACTAGACAGTGATGGTAACTGGGATGAAGTAATTATTGAGCGCGGTACTTTAAAATTCAATGATAGTTTATACAGTTTTAGTACACTTAATAGCAGTAATCAAGCAACTGGTTTTGACAACGACGGCTTTGATTTTGCTCCTTATGACAAAGTGCCTGCAGACGAAATTCGTCAAATTATGGACGCACTCAAAGAAAACTTATTTGTTGGTGACTATGAAGTTAATATGAATGAATTGTTCTTCCGCTTGATGGAATATGCACTAAATGAAAATGACTTCACACAAGATTGGCTGTTTAAAACCAGTTTCATTACAGTAGCACATAAAATAAGAAGTTTGGATCAGTACAATACATTCAAGTATGACAACACAACATTCATTGAAGATTTCATTGAAGAAGTTAAACCATACAAGACCAAGATACGCGAGTATGTAAGCAAATACGATAAATTAGATTTATACGACAGTGATACCACTGACTTTGACATACATGCTTTTTACGACGAATCACTGCAATTATTCCGTAAACCTAGTGGTGACTACACAGGCGATGAAATTACTCGCACACAAGGATTGAATAAACCTTGGAGTGAAAATTATGGATATCGTGTAGATAGTTTAGAAATTGTGTCAGCCGGCACTGGCTATCTTGATGATCCTACCATTACAATTAGTGCACCGCAACTTTCAGATGGTGTGCAGGCAACTGCAACTGCTAAAACAAATGGCGATTCTATTGTTAGTATTACAGTAACAAACAAAGGTAGTGGGTATACGCAAAACCCTACAGTAACAATAACAGGCAGTGGCAGTGGACTAGTTTTAAGTCCGCGCATAAGCAACAGTACTACTAGAAGTTTTGACACTACTATTAAATTTGACAGAATAAGTTATTCAAGTGCAATTAAAGATTGGACAGCAAATACATCCTATACAGCAGGTGATATTGTTGCATATAAGAATACTACTACACAGAGTCAGGAAGTTTACGATGTGGTTGTATCGTTTACTAGTGGAGCAACCTTCAGTGTTGAAAACGACAGTGGCGTAACTGTGCTAACAGTTAAAGCAGATGCAGATTTAAGCACCACAGCAGATAGAATTGCAGCTTACTATTATCCAACAGATGGCATGATAGGCGATGATCTAGAACTATTACAAAAAGGCACAGGTTATTTGAGCAACAAAGTTCAAGGTGCAGGCTTTGAGCAAAGTCCAGGCTTTGATAGTGGCAACTTTGATACTGTTGCATTTGATGCCCTTGAAGTAGACTCAGATGGAATAGAACTACTAGGTAGTCTAATAGATACAACAATAAGCAGTTTGTTTACAGATTTAGAACTAGGAACTCGCCCAGAAGACATTAACATTGATGGTGCAGGATTTGTCGATACTTACAACAGTCATGCTCCTGAAGAACTTATTCCAGGCAGAGTATATGATACTTTGGACATGGAAGTGTATACTCATGCAAGTCATGATTATGAAAAAGATGGTAATGCGCCTGAAATAAAGTATACTAGTTTCACTGATACTACAGCAAGTATAGTAGATTTCCAATATGGAGATCCTACAAAGAGTAGTGATGACTTTGAATACTTGATTGTGTATAAAAATGCAGAACGTGTATACAACTTTACAGTGGACTATGAAAGCAAGGAAGTTGTACTAAGTTCACCACTAACAGCAACAGATATCCTGCACATCTATGCTTACGGTGTTACAGGTGAAAAACTTGTAGGTGAATACACATATGAAGGCGACGGCAGTACAGTATCATTTGTACTAAGCAATGTGCCTACACTTACGCAACAAAGTTTGGTATTTGTAGACGGTGTTGAAACTGCAACTACAGTTGGACAACAGGACAACAGAACACTTATTACTTTTGCAACAGCACCTGACAATGGCGCACATATTCATGTGTTCACATTTAATCAAGCAACTAGTAGAGATGCGCCAAGCAGAATAGCACTGCAGACAACTACAATGACTGCAGGCACATTTACATATAGTTTAGATAACACTGTAAATTATGCACAACCATTTAGTGGCAACACTGTAGTTGAGATAGACAATGTGAGACTGCGTCCTGCAAACAGCAAGTATCACACAGGTGATGGATCAACTACACAGTTTGCTATTAGTGATACAGCAGGCGAAACAACAATAGGAAACGTTAGTGATATTGGTGTTGCAGTAATACAACAGAGTACAAACACAACACTAAATGCAGTTCGCAATATTGACTACACAGTATCAAGCGGTGACGCATTTATAACAATGACTACTGCACCTGCAGATGGTGACACAGTTATTGTATACAACAGTGCAGATGCTGAATACACTATAAGCGGTGATGGTACTGAGATTACTATTGATACAGGATACAGTTTCACAAGTTCAAGTGTAATGCGTGTCAACACATTTGCTAACCATGATCCACTACGCATACAAACAAAAGTACATGTTGGACAGGGCACTGGATCAACTACAATTATTGATGAATTTGATGAAGTAGGATTCGATAGTGCAGGATTTGACAGAAGTACAGTAAGTGGTACAGTTGGTACCTATAGTGTTGACAGAGCAGTAGCAAATGTTAACAACTTCTGGGTAACAGTTGATGGTGCAAGATTGCATCCAGGAGATTATATTACTAACGGTAGTGAAATTATAATGAGCACTGCAGTTCAGGCAACAATTAGTGGAACAAGTGTTGTAGTTATTACACATATTAGTGAAAATCAAATACAGCCAAGCACTGGCTTTAGAATATTCCAGGATATGAATGGCAATATTGAATATTTGAGAATGTGCAAGGATGCTACAACAGAAGTGAAGGAAGCAATTGACCTTACAGATGAAAAGATCTATGTTACGGATGTAAGTGTACTTCCGTTTGTAACTCCTGACAGCGAATTTCCTGGTGTTGTGTTTATTGGCAGTGAACGTATTACATATCGTGAAGTAAGTCTAGAAGACAACTACATTAGTGGACTACGCAGAGGTACAGCAGGAACACAAATTTACACAAGAATTGCACCGGGTTTCCTAGTAGTAGATGGTAGCAGAGATCAATACTTGCCTGCTACAGATACACACACTAAGACATGGTATGATTTGGGCAGTGGTACAGCGGCAGATGGACTTGGCTTACAGCAATCAAGTACAGTGAATGCTAACTTTCTTAAGGATTGTGAAGCACAGGTACCTAACTATAGATTAGAACTAAATGAAAAACTTTATATGGCGGAAGGCTATGTAGAAGATGACTATGTAGAAGAGCTCTTATAACAGTGGATAAATACTGCACAACGAGGATTAAAGAATGGCTATAACACTAAGAGGCAACAAAAGCCAAGCACTAACACATGATGAACTGGACGGTAACTTTACCGATCTAGATGGACGCACCACTACTATTGAAGGTGCTTACATTAAAAGCGTCAATAGTGTTACTCCTAATAGCAGTAATGAACTTACAATTGATACAAGCAATTTAACAGAAGATCCCAGTGCAACAACTACTAGTGGCACAATGTATTTTACCAATGCCCGTTCAAGAGCAAGCATTAGTGTTACAGACAGTGGCGGTGATGGTAGTCTAAGTTATAGCAGTAGTACAGGTGTCATTACATATACTGGTCCAAGTGCAGCAGAAGTTCGCGCACACTTTACAGGCGGCACTGGTATTACTCTTAGCAGTGGTGACATAAGTTTAGATTTTACAGAATTTGATACAAGTAATGTAGTTGAAGATCCCAGTGCTACTGGTTCAACAGGTACACAATATTTTACTGATGCTAGAGCTGATGCTCGTATTGCTGCGGCAAGTATTGATGATTTAAGTGATGTTGAACTTGGTGTAAGTCAAACAGATGGACATGGACTTGTATGGAATGCAGGTGCAGGACGTATTGAACTTGCAGAACTACCAGGTGCAGCAGGCGGTGAAGCAAACAGCGGCCAAAACGTGGGCGGCTTCAACGAAATCTTCCAGGGCAAAGCAGGTGTTACATTTAACTTCAGAACTATTGACCATGGCGATAATATTACAATTACACAGAACACAGACGATATTGTTATTAGCCTAGTGAGTGCACCAGAGTTCGGCAACTTAAAGTTTAACAGCGAAGCAAATACTATTGAGAATATAAGCACAAACGCTGACATTATTCTAAAGCCTAACGGTACAGGCACGGTAAAGATAGATGGCGATTTATTGCCTAATACTGATAGCACATATGATTTAGGTGCTAGTGGAACTGAATGGGCAGAACTACATGCTGACAGTATATACGGTACAATAGCAACAGCAAGTCAGACAAACATTACTGCAGTTGGTACACTGGGTACTCTTGCTGTCACAGGACAAGCGGACATAGATGATATACGCATCTCAGGAAATAAAATTGAAAGTGATGTAAGTAATGCAGATCTTACACTGGATGCAAACGGAACTGGTACTATTAATGTAAGCAGTAATCGTATTACAAATGTTTCAGATCCTAGCGGTGCACAGGATGCCGCTACCAAAGCATATGCAGACACTATGTTACCACTAGCAGGTGGAACAATGAGTGGTAATATTGCAATGGGTACAAACAGTATTACTGGAATGGCTGATCCAAGTAGTGCGCAGGACGCAGCAACTAAAAATTATGTTGACAGCGCACTCAGCAGTGGAACAACAATCTTCACACTACAGGCAGACAGTGGTTCCAACGACACAGTACAAACAGGCGATACTATTGACTTTGAAGGCACAGCAAATGAAATTGAAACAGTTGTAACCAGTAACAAAGTTACTTTTGGATTACCAGATGACGTAACAATTTCTAATAATCTTACAGTTGATGGTAACTTCACTGTTAACGGAACACAAACTACTGTGAATGTTTCTACACTAGAAGTAAGTGATAGTTTGATTAAACTAGCAAGAGACAATGAAAGCAGTGATAGTTTAGATATTGGTTTTATTGGACACTACTATGACAACGGGCCAGCACACGCAGGTCTATTCCGTGATGCTAGTGACAACAAGTTTAAGATGTTTACAGGATATAGTGCTGAGCCGACAACAAATGCTATTAACACAGCAGATCCAGGCTTTAGACTTGCTACACTACAGTTAGAAGCACTTGAAATAGGTGCAACAGATGATCCAAGTTTACACATTCGTGGTTCAAGCATCAGCACAGTAAACACAAACCAAAATCTTACCCTGGACACAGCAGGTAGTGGTGTTATTGAACTTAACAGTATTACAAATGTTACAGGTGATGTAACACTTAAAGCACAAAGCGATCTACGTTTTGCTGATAGCGACAGCAGTAACTATGTTGCGTTTCAAGCGCCAGCAACAGTTGCCAGTAACATAACATGGACACTGCCCAATGCAGATGCAGGTGTAAGTGGTTACGCCCTTGTTAGTAATGCAGCAGGTACACTGAGTTGGGCGGCAGCGGGTGCTACAGTTACACAAGACAATAGTTCAAACACAGACTTTAACTTGTATTTTGCAAGTACAACTAGTGGAGCACTAACAGCAGTCAAATATGATGGCGCAGACTTATTGTTTAATCCAAGCACAAGCACACTTACATGTACAAACTTTGCTGGTGAAGCAACAAGCGCACAATATGCTGACTTGGCAGAAATTTATGCAAGTGATAGGGAATATCCGGCCGGCACAGTGGTGACCGTAGGTGGAGATGCAGAAATTACAAAAGCAGGACCTGATACAGATTATCTAGCAGGTGTTATAAGTACAGCACCTGCATACTTGATGAACAGCGCAGCAGATGGTGAAGCAGTGGCTCTAGTAGGTCGTGTGCCAGTTCGTGTAGTAGGTAGTATTACAAAAGGTATGCCAGTATTTGCTACTCACAACGGCTGTGCAAGTTCAAACGGACAAGGCCCTCTTGTTGGAATCGCATTAGAAACAAATAGCGATTTGGGCGAAAAGAGTGTAGAATGTTTACTTAAGGTATAAAACTATGGAAAATAAAGAAATGAAAACAGACGATATTGAACAACCACAACAGCCAGAAAGTGCTATTAAAGATACAAGTGGCGTAATGATGGAAGGTCACATTCGT
>Ga0255759_10001245_pt1 | contig 22875 bp, 31 predicted proteins | sample 101ome_20_FD_179959 | JGI IMG/M metagenome (GOLD analysis project Ga0255759, IMG submission 179959) | Coastal salt marsh microbial communities from the Groves Creek Marsh, Skidaway Island, Georgia - 101404AT metaG (version 2) | ecosystem: Environmental > Aquatic > Marine > Intertidal zone >...
AGCTTTGTTCGCAGATTGTTCTGCTGCTTGCTTTAGAATTTGAACACCAACGTTCTCAAACGGATCTTCAAGTTCCACAAACTTTGCGATGGTTACACCATCTTTTGTGATTACAGGGATGTTTTGTTTCTTATCATAAAGAATAACATTGCGTCCCTTTGGGCCAAGCGTTGTTCCCACATTATCTGCGAGAACGTTCATGCCCTTAAGGATCTTCTCATTGAGAGAAGATCCGTTACTGTATTGTTTTGACATTAAACCTCCAATTATAATTTGTTCATCTTATCTAATATAACACGCTCAATGAGTTTGTCAAGGTCTTTTAATGATTTTGTTTGATTTTTTTCTGAGAGTTTTGTTCTGTCCCCTGTTTTAACTGTTGCTTTCGTTTCATCTCCCCTAAGAACATTAATAATACCAACCAGTTGGTTGTCTAAATCATCATAACCCTGTAAAAGTTTATTTCCTTTTTCAACTTGATCAGTTCTATCATCAGTTGCAATATAATCACGCGCTTCATTATCAAGTTTGAACAAACCAGAAAAATAATTTTTTAAAAGATTGTATGCTTCTTTTGCTTTCTCTTTATTGGTATCTGCACTGTTTGCTAACTCACTGTCTAGATATTGCGTTAGTGTCTTTTTGGTGCCAACGCTATGTCTTAACTTTAGTTGCCCAACAAAACTTGCTGCTTGGGCATCTTGCGAATTTGTTAAAAGTGTTTCTCCCGTTAAAGAGCCTGTTTTATTTTTCTCAATCACATTTCCTGTGGTGTAATCAATAATATCAAAAGTAGCAGTTGAGCCCGTTGTATTGGTTACTTTTACCTTAAAAACATGCATATTAACGTAAATTATCTTATCTGGATCTGCTGCTCCACCTGTTGTTGGTGCCGCGTCTTGGCCTCTTGTGTATTGATATTTTGTTTTGCGGCTTGGATTACCTTTTTTTGTAAAGGCAAATGCATTTGGAGTTTTTTCATCTCCTCTTTTTCTTGCGACCACATACACCATCTCTTGACCTTTTTCAAATCCGGAGAGAGATTGTTTAATTTCAAACTTTTCAACATACTTTGCGCTACCAGGAGTACCGTCTGATGTAACAAAATCACCTGCTTTATTTTCTCCACCAGAAACACCACCACTTGCTATCATAGCCAGGAAAGCCTCAAAATCATATCCGCCTTCTCTTTTAGAATCAATATCAAATGTTAACATTTGAAGGTAGTCCATAGCCAATAGTTTGCGCATAAGTTCTGCTTGAGAATTTTCACCAATTTGTCCAATTTTCGACATATCAAAAAGTTCTTCTGAGACTTTATTAATAGCTTCTATTTTTCCCTTTATATCACCGGCGCTAGATAAAACACTTTTAAATATACTTTCTATACCTTTAATAAAATTTCCGCTGGCTGCTCCTGCATCGTAAGATCTTGGTGCTGTTATCGATTTAGGTTGATATCCGGGATCTAAATCTCTGGCCATATCTGCGAGTGCTTTATTTGTCGATCCTTTTAGTGCTTTTGCAGTTTGATATTCATCGCTATTCGGATTAGCAAAAGCATCTTCAAAATCTTCTTTATCTAACGTATTCGGTGGATTTTCTAGTTTTGTTAAATTTTTTATATTTTTTTTAATATCTCTAACATTGCCTCCCAAAGAAGGAGGGTTCTTAACAAAGCCTAAATCTTTTCTAAGTTGTTCAATGTCACCAAGTTTATCTTTTAAGTCAATTGAAATGTTTTCATTTAACACCTGCTCAATCAATTCTTCAAGTTTTTTGCTTGTTAATTTATTTGCCATTTTTGATATCCTCCACAATTTTTTTAAGATCTAAACCAGCGCAATCAATCTTTTTCTTGATAACATTATAGTGATGTACAAACCCTTGAAATTTTCCAGAAGCGACTTCTTTAACAACTGTGTCTCCTTCGGGTGCTTCCAGAGGAACTCCAACAGCATTATGCACCGCTTCCATTAGAGCCTTCAACGCTTCCTTCTGCACAGGATAGAAGTCCATAAACGGCTCCATTGGCTTGCCGTGAACCGTAGCATCTGTTATCATTGGTCTCTCGCCAAAGCCGTTCTTCTTGTACCAGTTTTGGTATTTAGGATAATAAGCATTAGAGATCTCCACACCAACAGACTTACGGTTCACGGTTCGGCTTGAGCCATGCCAACCGATATCATTCATGTCAAGAAATTGGTAGATAGTTCCATCGTTGTCTATCGCAAAGTGAATTGAAATACCACGTTTCTCTAAAACTTTGTAACATGTTCTAGAATTAAGACAGACATCCCAATGAGCAACAAACATAGAAATATTTCTCTTACGCTTACTTGGGGTGTATCCGCCTGTGTGCTTCAAACCACTTGGGTCTTCCGGAAGAATAACTTTATCCCATTTGATTGGAAACTTCTTTCCCTTGTAGAGGATTGCTTTCTCACCAGGTTGGATCTCAACTTGAGCCTGATCATGGTCTTCTTGGGCCTCACGATGGGCCACCAAACGACGAAAGGTCAAAGGCCCAAGCATTCCATCTGCTTTAAGGCCATTTTCTCTTTGGAATTCTCTGATCTTTTTAGCAAGTCTGGAATCATATTCTTTGAGTCCAAACCAAGAGGCATCCCAACCAAGCTTGGCGGCAGAAGCCTCATTGTAAAAATCTTTATCTACCATTTTAATTCTCCTAAATTATAATATCTGCGAGTCCATATTCAACTGCTTCTTCTGCTGTCAAATAAACATTAACTCTCTCATTAAGTAGTGATTTCAACTTCCTTTTTGACAAATTTGTACAAGAAGCCATGGCATTAATGTACTGATCTTGAAGTTTTTGAATAGCATCGATCTCCGTTGTCATGTTGAAAAGAGGACCGAATGCTCCAGCTGATACTTGATGTAGCATAACGCGACAGTTTTTAGAAATTTTGCGCTTTCCTTTTGTTCCGGCAGCAAGTATCAGAGTACCTGCTGACATGACCTTCCCGATCCCAATTGTTTCGATATGGCATGATTTTTTACAATGATTCATGATATCAAAGATTGCAAACATTTCATCTGCTGATCCACCATAAGTTGATACATACATTGTGATTGGATCATAAGGCATCTCACCTTCTTTCAGTTCTCCTTTAGGTGGCTTAAGATCTGCTAGCGCCAAGAATCCTGAGATAATTTCTCCTGCTTTCTCTTCGTTAACTTCACCTTGGAGAAGCATTGTTCTGCTTTCCATTTCTTCAGCCATACCACTTAACAATGCTTGTACATCGATAGGGGCTTTCTCTTGTTTATCGGAGGTTTCTTCTGCAACTTCCTGTTCTGGTTCTTCGACCTTAGATTTCTTTTTTCCTTTTTTCTCTTTTGCGAACCTTACGATTCGTTCAATAATGTGTTTCATATAACCTCCTAAGTAAAAAAAAGACCGAGGATTTTTGCCCCCAGTCTTTATAGTATAACACAATTTTATGTAACTGTCAAGAAATAATTACTTTTTGCGCCCAAGAGCTTCAGTCATGCGCTTGTGAGCACGCTTAGCTTCAACGATACGCTTTGCAACACGACGAGCAACTTCGTTTACAATTTCTTCCATTTGCTCTTTTTCTTCTTCTTCAGTGAGTTCCATGTCTACTTCTTGCAGTTCTTTTTCCATGTCGTCTTCACCTTCTTCACCGCCCATATCCATTTCAGGCTCTTCTTCGTCGCCCATGTCCATTTCGGGTTCTTCGTCTCCACCCATGTCCATGTCTTCTCCGCCTTCAGCTTGATCAAGCAAAGGAGCAAGTTTATCTTGGAGAGTATCAAGAGCAGACTTTACATCAGCAAGATCTTCTTCATCCATTTCAACATCAGCGTCTCCACCTTTGTCTTCCATGTCATCATCCATCTCAACATCAAGTTCTTCGTCTTCTTCCATAAGCTCTTCTTCTTCCATAAGCTCTTCTTCATACATAGCCTCATTGGACATTTCGTCTTTCTTATAGTGAGCCATTTCATTAATAGGGTTAATTCCTGCAAGACCCATGAAACGGCGGACTTGGGCTTCGGACAAAAGTTTCTTTTTCATTGTTTATAATCTCCTTAAAACATAAATTCTTAATAAATAGAACAAAGAAAACAAAAAACGCTATAAATCGGGAAATTCTTCTTCAATTAAATCAAAGATATTTTCCAGCTCATCATCTTTGATTCCAAACTTATTTAATAGATCTTCTGCTTTCTTATTATCTTTTTTTCTGTACTTGGCATTTCGCTTTGAATCTTTACCATTGGCCATCCTATAATCTTCGAAAAATTCCAATAGCCTTTCATCTTTGGCTAAATATCCATCAATTAAACAACGAAAGAATTCGGCTTGCGTCATACTATCGTATTGCAGCCGAACCTTAAGTTGTGCGTGTTTGTTAGTTGAACTTTCAAACACAATTCGTTTTGTTTTATCTTTCTTATCCATGTGATAATTAGTTTCCAGTTGAGCCAAATCCACCAGAGCCACGATCAGAGTTTGGAAGATTCTCAACCTCAACAAAATGCATTGGCGGGTTTTCCATGACCATCAACTGACCAACTCTGTCGCCTTCTTTGTAATCATTGTCTCCATTCTTCTCAAACTTCAACATAATCTCTCCGCGATATCCACTGTCAATAACACCAACGGAATTTGCAAGGCGCAGATTTGTTTTGGAAATTGAAGATCTCGGAAACAAAAGGCCGACAAAGCCTTCCGGAATTTCCATGGCAAGACCAGTTCCGTAACAAACTTTACCTGTGCCATCAATCCATTTTCTGACCGCTACTAAATCAACAGCAGCATCTCCGAAGTTAGCATATTTTGGAATTACAGCTTCTTCGTGTAGTTTCTTAATTCTTATTCTCATTTGATTCTCCTAAAGCTTTAATTTGTTGTCTGTCGATCATATCTTTTTTGATTTGATCCAGCATTTTATGTGCATTTTCCCAACACGTCGGACAATAAAGATTTACCTTGTTCTCTTGTTCGCGAACAACAACCGACCAAGTCATAGCCATCTTTTTATCTTTCTTATCATAGGGTGCATTGCAATTAGTACACTGTTTGGGTAATTTATCAAAAAGCCCAATCTTTTTTTCAAGATCAGGCTTTTCCCTTTTATACCCAGTTTTCTACGTTGGGCTCTATTCATCGTCTTCCTCCTTCTGAACTCCATGTTTGCGTCTGAGGGTGATGTACATATCCATCAATTGTGGAATGTCAATGTCCTCTTTGAGAAGACGGAGAGCACGAACAGAAAGAGAAATGTCTTCTTTGGAAAGCCATTGTTTTTCAATGTATTCTTTTTTAAGATCTCGCTTCTGCTCTTTGTAAGGTTCCATTGCTTCTTCGATAGCAACGAGACTCTCAATATAATCAGCGATATGTTCTTCTTTAGACTTTGTGTCTCGGTAATCTTTATTTACCACAATCTTAATATCATTTGTCATATTTACCTCCTATTTTAATATTAAAACTTCTTCATTTGTTTTGTTTTTTCTTTTTGCAGTAGACTTTCCTTTTGCAGCCCACTTTCTGTATTTCTTTTGAATCTTTATCACAGTGTGTTTTTGTGCCCAAGTTTGCAAAATATTATTTTTTGTATTACCAGATGTAAAAACATTACTCAAGGCCCAATCACACGGAAGGTTATCGATCCAATCTAACAAGTCTTGCTCGTCATCTTCAGACCATCCACCGTACTTAAAGCCACTTGCGAGATATGGTGGATCCATATACACAAAGTCATCTTTCTTTGGATTGATGTTTTTAAATGTACCTGTTGTCCAAAGAAGATTTCTACTGTCCATACATTTGATGTGATTGTCAAATTTCTTTTTTGCTTTTGGAGAGAAGTCCAAAGGACCAATTCCACCAGACAGTTTACCATCTTTTTTAAGCGTGACGTTACTGTTTCTTCCATACAAAGTTAAAATCATGTATGCACAAGATTGCTTTAAACCATGAAATTTAAATGCGTTAAAATCATTTAAAAGTTTCATGTAGCCGGTTTTATTTAGCTGGTCTAAATGTAGATTCTTTATTTCTTCTCCATGCCACTTGCAAGTTCCGATGTTTGGATCTTTAAGATATTCTGATCTTGGTTTTCTGAATGAGTTTGTTAATCCATAATTTGTTATCATAGTTTCTAAGGTTGACAAAAAGTTTGGATCTTTCAAGTTTGTGTACAAAGCTTGAAGATATTTATTGTTGTCAACGAAGTGAACATTTTGATAACCACTTGATAGACCAACAACACATGAACCACTAAAGATATCCCAAAAGGTACCGTTGAGTGTTTGTGGAAAATGAATTATTATCTGGTCTAGAATTTTTGATTTGTGTCCAACGTAGTTTAATAAACTGAATACTTTATGGGTCATAATGTTTTGATACCTCTCTGAAAAATTGTTTTGTTAGCATGATTCCATCCGATCTTATTTGTAATGTTCCGTTTGGGCTTTTTGTTGCAGATGAAACAATACTTGAATTGCTAGATCTAATACCAGCGTCTCTGTGGGATATGTACAGTTTGTGATAAAACTCAAAATCCTCTTTAATTCTATCAAACCACAAAGGATTATCAACTTTAAAAACAAATGTACCTTCGATCTTTTGATAATTGTCAGAATACGTTGTTACCCACATGTTTTTCATCTTTTTGTAACAACTAGACTCTTCGAAGTTTTTATAGTCTTTCGACTTTGAAGGTTGGATGGCTCCGATATTCAACACAGGGTTTTTCTTTGGGAGTTCATGTTTTTCATCAACTTCGTTCAGTTTAATCTCTGAATGTTTCGTATCGGGACTTGGATCGCCATCACCTCTTCCACCGAGCCACTTCTCCCATTTACGTGGAGCAGAGTGTGTATCGTTTGCAGAACTAATAGCTCCTTTGCCATAGTCATTAAGAACATCATAGATGTTATGACCTGCTTTCATCATGTTTCTAACCATTGTGACACCTTTAACAGTTTCATTTGGGTCTGATATATCTGGGTCTGGTTTCGGATTTTGAGAGATAAACGCTTTAAACGTTTGCTCTCTGTTCTTGGCCAGTACCATATTTTCTTTAATTATCTTTAGTTTCTTTGCATTTACTCTCGCCATTATTTCCTCCTATTTTATAACGAATCCATACTCCAAGTATGGGCATGGTTGATGCACAGGCGAACAACATATTCCATTCGCCATGACAGTTAAATAAATGATTCATTAATCCTCCTTCATAACTTTGAAGCAGTATTCAAGACCACGAAAATACTTACGGTCAATCTTAAAGATAACACCATCATTTGTTGATGTTATTCTGGCTTCTTTGATAGCCGGCCAACAACGGTCAGCAATCTTAGCAGCGACAGAAGCCATAGCGAACATTTCGATTACATCCTCTTCTTTACTATCAATGATAGAAGACTCGCAATCAGGCGGGCCACCTTTGCCTTTGAATTTTTTAATAATTTTTTGTTTTAGTTTTTTATCTAACATGATTTCCTCCTTACATTTATATTATATCACATTTCTTTATGTTTGTCAAGTATTTTATCTTCTTTTCTATAGAAAAGATCTACGCCCCAATGAAAACATGTTGAGCCATCAAAATACTTGACGAGATAATATTGTTCAAACTGCTTGCTCTCTTCTAATATGAACCCTGCTTTTAGTTTTTTATCATACTCTATTACCTCATCGCCGGTGTTATGGTCATAGCCAATGTTTCTTATTACCTTGGCAAAGACCAGCATTGTTGGGTGCCCTTTATCTCCAACCTTCAACAACTCATTCATTATTCCTCCTTATTTGTTGTCATACGTCTCCATGTTTTATCAACATGCCCTCTTGTTGAAAAGCCCCAACCATCAGAGTATTGTGGCTTAATAATGTAAACTTCATTTAAAAGAATCTCGTCTCGGATTGTGTCTTTATTCACGCCCCAATAGCGAAGCTTTGTTAGTTTGCTGTTTGAGTCAATCAGATCGATAACAGCGAACCATTTGCCATTCTTTGACTTACGAAGATTGACATTACGAGGAATACCCCAACATGCACCAAGTGCAGGATCAAACTCTGAGATCGGCGGAACACAATATCTTGCAAGAGACATTTGAACTTCTTCCGAAGCTACCAGATTCATAGGAAAAATACCCGTCAATTCCGTAAGAAATTCAACTCTTTCGTCTTTTGAGAAGTCACCGGCATCAGCATAGCGCTCAATGTTTTCAGCGAGTTTTTTGGGGTTTTTTGGACGATCTTGACAACAAGCAATCCAGAAGTGTTGAGAACCTGTGAATCGATCATCGACCAAGTCTTTGAGAGCGCCACCACGACAGAGAGCATCCAAAGACTTCTTGTTAAGTTTGCGATAAATTATATCTTCATTGAATAATAAATCCTCAACAGTCTCAAACGGACGATGAGCAACAATCTCTTCGATAGCCTTGTCACCTAGACCTTTGATGGTTGTAAGCGGGGCAACTAGCTCGTTGTCAGAAGCCACCTCCCAAGACTCACCAGAAAGATTGATGTCAATAGGACGGATAGTGAAACCGTGAGACTTAGCAATGTTAATTGCTTTCTCTTTGCGAGTGTCGGGCTCACGATCCAAGAAAGAGCACATCCACTCAGAAGGAAAATAGTTGTAAAGGTAAGCGCACTGATAAGATATGATGGAATAAGACACAGCATGAGACTTATTAAAACCGTAACCAGAGAAATACTCAAAAGTGGCCCATAGCTGCTCAGCGTCCTGTCTTTTGATTTCCTTCTTCTCACACCCAGTAAGAAACTTCTCCTTGATCGCCTCTTTAACTTCATGTCCTTTCCCCGTTCCTTTCTTAGTAAGTACTTTTCGGAGAAGATTAGCTTCGTCCATGGTGATGTTTTCACCAAGTTTGTAAGCCAACATAGCAATCTGTTCTTGGAAAATCAAGAAGCCATAAGTTTCTTTGGTTACCTCTTCTACGAGAGGATGAAGATAATCAATCGATAAAGTGTCATTGATAGCAGCAACATACTGCTTATCAACACCAGCCGATAAAGGCCCTGGACGATAGATAGACGTAATAGCCGCAATATCAATAATGGACTTTGGCTGCGCTTTAACAGCGAAAGATTGAGCACCTTTCTCAGTGAACTGAAAAATGCCAGCCCACTTGCCTTGATGGAAAATGTTTTCATAAATATCCTGATTGTTTAGATCGATAACATCCGGATGGAGATTTTGATCATAGAATGATTTAATCTGTGCGAAAGTCGGAGACTTTATGCCGTTGTTAATTAGAACACGACGAATGCAATCTTCAATCATTCTGAGTGTTGATAGTCCGAGAATGTCAAACTTAATGAAACCAAGCGGTTCAAGCTGACGAACGTTCTGCCCCTCAGACCATGGAGTTTGACGCACACCTTTGGATGAAATCAGAGGCATGTATTTATTCAATTGTTCTCCAACCACCACGCCACCAGCATGACGAGAGCAAGAACGATAAGACCCATAGAGAGCCATGACGTGATCTGCTACGTGCGGATACTTGTTAAGGAACGCACGAAGACTATCAGAGAACTCAATGGTCTCTTCAAACGTAGGAGTGTAGACACCAGCCTTGATACCATGCTTACGCTTGGCCGCAGGTGTGGCTTCTTTCATCATAACGTTTGTGACAGCGTTTACTTCGTTGAATGGAATCTCATAGAACTTAGAGATATCTTTGAGAAGAGAACGAAGCTGAAGTGTATTCCAGTTTGAGATAGGAACAACAACATCATCGCCCCACTCTTCGATAAGCATATCTTTGAGAACCATAGGATCAGATACATCATAGTCGATGTCTGGATAGTCTGTTGCATCAGAGCGCAAGAAACGAGAGAACAAAAGACCATACTCAATAGGATCAACCTGTGTGATTCCAAGAGCATAAGCAACCAATGAGCCAGCAGCTGAGCCACGGCCAGGACCAGCCAACTGAACTTCGTTTGTTTTATCTGAGATAGCTTTCATTGTCAAGAAATATTTTGAGAAACCACGATCAGCGATAACTTTGAGTTCATGATTTATTCTAGAGATATATTCTGGGCTATGTTTGCGTAAATGATTCAAACCTCCAAGCGAGAGATCGCGTAGATAATCATCCTCATTGCGACCAGCAGGTACAACAAAGTCAGGAAGCCTAACAGTGGTGTCTGGAACAAAGCTTTCAATGCGTTCGAAAGCGATTGTGTGGCTCTCTTCAATTGAAAGCAAAACGAGTTCTTCATCATAATCATATCCCTCCGAGTATTTTTTGAAGTCTTCCCACATTTGATCTCCATTCTTTGGATAGAGTTCATAATCCATATCTTGAACAGAACCGGGAAGAGTCATGTCCAACCATTCGGGCGCACCACGGCCCAACCAACCGAGACGCTTGTAAAGCTCACGGTCTTTCCATGCAGTCGGTGTAGGATAATGAGAGTCAGCTGTCGAAACAAGTTTGACACCAAACTCTTTTGCTACTTTAATGATAAGACGGTTGAGATGATGCTGCTCAGGAACAGCATTCCATTGTAGCTCACCATACCAGCGATCACCAAAGATGCCAACCATAGTGCGGGTTGTTTCTCGCATGCAGTCAAGAACTGCATCTTCACCATTCTCAATATTCTCCCAATAGCACCCAGCGTAAACACCACCAAGACAAGCAGACATAGCAATAACACCATCGCTGTGTTTGCTAAGAAGATTATAATCCATGCGAGGCTTTCGGTAAAAATATTTTTCACTGTAACTTTCCGATACTAATTTAAATATGTTGTTGAGACCAGTTTGGTTCATTGCAATCAAAACTAAATGACGAGAGCGATTAATTGAGCGACCTTTTGCTTTAGTAGCTCCCTCTTCTTCAACGTTAACTCCAGACTGAGAGTCGGAGAGTTCTTTTGCTTTCTTCTTGTCTGCTTTGTGTTCTTCATATTCTTTTCTCCATTGGTTTACATCATTGATGAAATAAGCTTCAACGCCAAAGATTGGCTTGAAGTCTTTACCTTCTTTTGCCATCTTATTAGCATGAAGGATTTGATAAGCAAAGCCGTTCATGTTACCATGATCAGTCAATGCGAGAGCACGACCACCGTTGTCATAACAGAAGTCCATGTGCTCTTGTGGATAGCCGAAGCCATCAAAGGGTGAGCCAACACCCGAATGAGCGTGAAGCCCAACAAATTTAATGTTTTTCATAATTCCTCCTCAATTATGTTTATATTATAACAGATTATCATGTTGTTGTCAAGTAATTTATATAAAAAAAAGGCATCCTAGCGAGAGGAGCCCTTATCACTGATTCTTCAGTAGGATGCCGAAATTTTAAACGTCTAGTTCGCCTGGTTCAAGAAGCCCTAGTCTTTCTTTCATCTTATAAATAGCACTACTCAAGCGTCCCTCAGCGCCACCAAGAAGCCCATAAAGCTCTGGGTCTGTTTGGTTATTGTATTTTCCAGCCAAAGAATCTACAATCTGATATGCTTCTTCAAGAACTCTTAAATCTTCTGACATTTCACCAGACATATTTCCTTGACTCATTTCATTAGACATAGGGTCTCCGGCCATTTCATTTAACTCTTCTTGAATGAGTTTTTTAAGACGTTGTGTTGTAAGTTTCATAATAAATTCTCCAAATTTACAATAAATAGTTTCTTTTGTCTTATTCTACATGTCCAGTTCCAACAACTTCCCAAATCATATGAGAGTCAATGTAGCCGTTGAACTCTGGTGCTATCTGTCTTCCTATCCTATGGCGGATAAGATGCACAGCAGCAAGAGACCAAGTCGGAAATGTTTGGAAGTAATTGCCCGGAACCCACATGTAACCAGTGTCTGTCTCCATACAACTAACTGCTCCTAAGAGTTGAGAGCCATCGGGTGAGTAAACAGCAATAAGGATCTCAAAATAATCAAGAGGCAGCACAGGATACCATGTAAAAGTTGTGCCATTCTTGGAAATTACGGCATCAAAAGCGTAGGAAGGATCAACCCATAGTAAGGTGTAGGGTTGAATGTCGTCAAAGCCTTCTATGGTCGTAAAAGCATCGATTATCGTGCCGTTTTCAGTAACAATTGTGTGGGGTGTTTGTCTCTCTATTTGATATTCATAAAGATAGTTATTTGTCCACTGTCCTTGTCCTGATGGATTCAGACTAATATTATTAAACATAGCCGGCTGAGTTGCTTGAACCGGTTGAGAGCTTACATAGGTCTCAATCAAATTAGTGGTGCATGTTCCAACAGGAGTCATGTATTGAAAATAGTCTCCGGATGTTGGTTGGTGCATTTTTAGATCAGCTGAAATATCAAACTCTCCGTAAGCTCCAACACATGCTGGACATGAAATCTGTCTGAAGTGAATTGTTGCAAGACCAACAGATAGTTCTGTCATTTCGTTTGATGGCTCACTGGTGGGCTCACTTGTGGGTTCGCTTGGAGCTACAGTATCCTCAACGACGATAACATCTGTTGTGTCGTTTGCTTTTTCTTCATACTTTGTAGAAAGTATAATGTCTCCACCGCAAGCGATAAGAGACATTGATAAAATAAATCTCATTTGTTCTCCTAAGTTATAATATAGTATAACATATTCTTAGAAGTTTGTCAAGTTATTTACATCTTTTTCTTAAAATTAAGAGCAAATCCACTAATTTTACCAGCTTTTGTTTTAACAATTTCTGGAGCAGCGGCTTGTGCAAGTGCACCTGCTTGTGAATCTGATACTTTTTCTTTTGCAACATTATTAATGATCACAAGCGCAATATCTTCTTCACTTTCTGGTTGTTTACCGGGACCTGAGAGGCGTTTCTGTGTATTAATAGCATAAGCAGACGCGTTAGGCTTTAACAATTCAGGAACTGCTTTTTCTGCTATAGCTCCTGCGATTGGCTCTTTAATTCCTTGTTTCATTGCGATATTTACAATTATCATAAAAAGGTTCTGATGCATTGGATTACTTTCATCAATTTGCTCGGTTACTTTTTCAATCTCTTCGCGGATAAGCTGCTTAAGACGTGCTGTTGTAAGTTTCATTTTAATATCTCCTTAAACTTTACAATAAATAGTGTATTATTTCTGTTTTGGATAGTTTTCTACCAAATTCTTTGCAAGATCGGATGAAGAGTTTCGTTTGTAATCTCCGCCAACACCCCAAAGCATTTCAATGCCAAGTTCTTCACAGACATCTTGTTCGGGTGTGTTGCTCTTTCCTCTGTCTCCACCATTAGCAAAATAGTCTGGGCGGATTTTTCGGAGGGCATCACAAACCGTTCCGTCTGAGTCATCAACGGCCGCTACAATGATGACACCTTTAATCTCTTTAAGAATGTCTCGGCGTTCTTCAAAGGGCATAAACACGAACCCTTTCTTTCGCATAAGCCATTCGTCAGAGTTTGCAACGACAATCACATCTCCGTGTTGTGCCGCGTCTCTAATCATAGCAACATGTCCGGCATGGATGGGATCAAACCCTCCGGACACTAAAACTGTTTTATTGCTCCATATTGATGGAGGTATTAATCTATTCATATTTTCTCCTAATAAAGTGGTGGAGGCGGAGGGAATCGAACCCTCGTCCACAGCATCATAAATTAAAGTCGTTCACAAGTTTATTTTGTTTCTCTAAACAAACAAAGTAGCTACCTTTTTTCCAACCAACTCTTGTGTAGCCTTAGAGTTCCACCTGCTACCAACAGGGTAACCATTTTAGGTACGGCAAAGTCCGCTAGACTCCCTTATAAATTTATCGTCTCACCCATCTGACTATCTTTATTTGGACTGATGGTATAAAGAAACCACCCGATTAAGCTGCTTGAGCTACTTCGAAATAATTGTTATTATTGGCAATTATAATTTTTTTAAACTGTTAAGGTCGTTCATACCTACTTGCACTTGTCCTTCATGTCTACCCTGTCGAAACCTTTGCGCCCCCTAAATAAAACAAATTTCACTTTCTAAAGCATAAAATTGTTCGTTTGTAATAAAATCATACAATAAATAAAGATCTTCCGTATCTGCTGAGTTGTATTCCGGATTTTCATCCGGATCTGTTATTTTTTCTAACACAACACATAAATTTGTTGGTTCAAGATCATGAATCCATTTTGCTAAACATCCTATCATATTTCCTCCGTTTTATATAATATAACATTACTCTTTATCTTTGTCAAGTGGAATTTCAATTTTTTTTAAATTAAATCCGTGAAGTGTTGAAGTGTACCCTGTCTCTATCCATTTAACTTTGAATTCATACATCCAAAGATGGGCATCTGGTAGTTCTTCAAATAAAGGAGCGACCTCTGGTACAACCTTTAAGACTATTCCCATTTGTCGCTCTCCGTTTGCATACTTGTTTATCTCAGATGCTTGATAGAATACAAGATCTCCAACCTTAAATTTTGGCTCCTTCATTGTCATCCTCCATACCAATAACTAGTCTCCCGTTTTTGGTAGCGATATCAACAAGTGCATCAATATCATATAAATGAAGGCATTCAAGCAAAAATTTAAGCTCTGTGTACATGTTTCCGTCTGAAAACGGCTTGTAGACATCTTGGATGTTGTCTGACCCAATAGCAACTGTTAAGCCATGTTTTAACATTTCTTCAACGGGCGTTATCGAATTATGTGTTGGTGTTGGCCACTCGCTTCTCCGAGAATCAATCCAAGCCGTTGGACATGTGATAAACGAAAGACCTGCATCTTTAGCTAAACCATAAACACGTTGCCTGTAATCTTTTGGATGAGCTGCAATAGAAATACCGTGAACAGCCGTAACTCTTCCTTCCATTCCCCAATGCATAGTTCTCAAAGCAAGCAATTCTGTTTCTTTCTCAAGTGAATCGTTAAGTTGATCAACGTGAACATGAACTCTCTTTCCAAATTCTTTTCCAAGAAATAAGATCTCGTCAAGATGGGCTTGCTCGTAGTCACGATCAGCTCTTGGAAGACCACCGATAACATCCAAATAGCCCAACTCTAAGGCTTTTCTAAGCAATTGATTCTCTTCGGGCTTCATTACCCCTTTGAGTGCCTGAGAACAGATTCTAAGGTCAAAACCTTTGGCTTTTGCTTCTTTTTTTACTATCTGGGCTGCCTCTATCGCTTTGAATCCACAAACAGTGTCGATGTCAACAAATGTCAATGCGCCGGCAACTCCATATTTGATTTGCTGATTGACTGCTGCCATCATGTTGTGAATATAGATTGAGACTTCTGCATTCTTTTTGAACTTATCTACGAACTCCCATTTATCAAAAAGGTGGTAATTAACCACCTTTTCCATGTTTTGTTCTGTTACTGTATAAGCCCTATCAAAATGAGCATGGGAGTTAATAAAACCCCCTCTGTCATTGATTTTTTTGATAAGTTTGTGGTTGGGATTAAACATCAACAACCTCCAATTCGGATTCATAAAATAACATTTCAGCCCCACTATCTAAAAGAACAACAAAATTATTTGAAAAACCATCTTTTTTTAATACTTCTATAATCGTACCAAAGCGATTTTTTCTTTTTGTTTTTACTTTTTGGTTTACCTTCATAGTCTCCTCCATTTTTAACTAACATCTGGTAGAATGTCTTTACTAGCTTGTAGTCTATCGAACAATTTTTTATCTTCAATTCCAACAACGTAATCATATTCATTTTGATCTTGTGGATTTTTTTTACGGATCAAGGCATCGATTGCTAAATATAGTCCACCTTGTGGAATTGTTTTAGAATCTCTTTTTGCGTCAACCCTGTAGTGGCCAGCTAAGCTTTCCCCAGCATACCCTTCAACATCAAATTTACTTGGTTGACCTTTGGGAAAAACATAATACAACATTTTTCCTTTTGAATAGTAAACTTCTCCTGTCTGTGAATAAGATTTTGGGATTGCCTCAGAAATTCTTTCCAATTCTTCGCGAATAAGCTTCTTTAATCTTGCTGTTGTTAGTTTCATTTTCTTTCCTCATAATTGAATAAATGTTTAAGAAATTTCTTTACCACATTGTCTTTGCATTTATCATCAGCACACGAGTAAAGACTCCATGAATAAGTAGATTTTTCTTTCTTTATTTGCATTTTTGTTTCCGAAATTTGTTTTTCTAAAAGTTTTAACATCTCTTTGTCTATCTCTATTAATATAACATGTTGATCGCAAATGTCAAGTAATTTCTCTAAGTTTTTTTCTTGCATCGCTGTTGTGGCTTTTTTGAACTCTTCTTCGTCTCCACCAACATCTGGATGAAGCTTTCGGGCGATTTGTTTGTAGATTCTTTTGAAAATATCTTTGTCTTTTTTGTCTTCATACAAAATAACACCGTTTTCTTTTTTTGCTGGATTGGGGATTAACTGGTCAACTTTTTTCCTGGATTGTTTATTAAGTTGATCTAAGTCAATTTCTTTCCTTTTACAATAGTCTCGGTGATATTCCTCAAAGATTAAATGCCATTCGCTTAGAACTTCTTGCACATATTCAAGTTCACTTTGAACAAACTGCAGTTCTTTTCTCAATCTTTTAATCTTCTTTTGCTCTATCGACATGTCTTAATTAGGTTGCAACACCATGGAACTCTTTGTAAGAAAATAAATCTTCAGGTGGTTTTTCAATCTCTCTGGAATACTGTGAATTCATGTAAGTGTGATATTCATTCCAGCTAGCTATATTATGAAAGTTATCTGTAATTAAAAGATTTGCTTGATCTAAGTCCAGATCGGTGAAAACGTCCTTGGGTTCAAAAAAACGCGCCGACCAACGCTTTTCTAGCGGCAAAATTTCCATATTTCCAAAACTACCTTTGTACTTACCTGTTCCCTTACGCACATTACGTCTGTATTTAACAAACTCATCTTTGCCAAATGTGAAAGATGTGTAGATGTTATCTTGGACAGATTGATTGTCGGAGATAATATAAAAGTTGTCTTTTGAACTTATAAATTTTCTGTTCTCAATAAGATCTCGTGGATTGATAAGGCCGTATGGAAAACTCACATAGTATTTGTCGGGTATAACCCATTTTGATATTTTAGAAGATATCATAAAACTGCTTAACGCTCCATAAATAACACTCCACGAAAGACAATCTCTCTTATCTCTATCTTTGGGGTGAATTGGAACCCAGAATATCGGAATACGTTTACGTTGGTCTTTATTAACAGAGGTGTTAAAATAATAATAAGATGGATCTTCTATATAGTCTCCAATTCTATGACGTAATAGCGGCGCTGTGTCGTCGTTACAGACAATCCAGATTGTGTCACACCCAGCATATGCACACTCAACAATCGCAGCGTCTAAGAGAGTGTAATCATTCGCTATCGGAAGCATTACATCAGGAAATGGAAATTCTAAACTAGTATGTCCACCGGCAATCGGGACGATTCCCGCAAGATGGAAATTTGCTTTTGATGTAATAGTTTTTTCGTAAGTTTCCATAGCTCCTTCTCTTCTCTTATTTGCTTAAGGGTTTCTTGCATTGTAAATTTTGGTTTGTATCTTTTTATAATCTCACGCTGGATGTGTTCTATTTTGAGAGCGTAGAACTGTTGCTTGCCTCTTTTATTGTAACCATTCGGTCTCCCTCTCATGCCTTGATCTTTCATCATTTTAATTGTTTTAAGGCGGACGTAACCCTCACTATTTTCATATTCGTGTAGCTCCGACGTTTGCATGCGAGATACAGCGACAAGGTCTTTGAAACCTTTACCACCTGTTCCCTTTCTTTGTGAGTCATAAAAAATAATTTTATGAACGAGGTCATCTTCTGAATCATTTAGCTCCTGTAATTCTGTTTTGGCTCCTGATCTGATATCAAACCAGTCGTATACATCGACTTCACCATCTAAATGTTTATCGAACGACATCTTTCTTTCATAGGCTATGATAAAACGAGAGTTGTCGTTGAGAGAAAAAATAATTTTATTTCCTTCTTCTCGGACATTTCTCACATTGTTGGGCATCATTACAAGTCCGGCCATTGAAAGTACAAACACAAGCCTGTCCCATACTTGAACTTTGGTTAACGGCATTTCTGCTGTGTATCCGAGCAGCTCAAAGAAAGAATTGTCCTCAACCATATCAAGTTCGAATGGAACATAGGGTTGTGTAAGAACTATCGGTGTCTCATGAATGTAAGCATAGAACAGAGACTCAAGAGAACCGCCTGTTATAATCTTAGGTAGAATTAGGTTCACATTGACCTCATTCGAACTCTAATCTCTCTCCAACGCTTATCTCCAGCTTTCTGAAGACTTCTCATAATTCTGTCTGCTTCTGCTTTATCTGTTGTTGTCATCGCAGTTTCAAATTCATCTTGTGGAGGAGCATCAGTTGGTTGTTCATCTGTTGTAGAAGGATCATAAAGATCAGGACTACGTAGCATTTTTCTCATGTTTGCTTTGGAGTCGCTGTATGCTTTTTTCATTCTTATGTAAGCACCTTTGTTGGCTTGCTCATCTGCTCCATCTTCAAAGCCACCATACTTCTTCCAAAGTCTTAATGCTATTTGAATAGCATTTTGCAGTTTGTGTTCTGCGTCAATTGCAACATCAATGTTCGGGTCGCTGGAATGTTTCATGTAAAACAGATAATCTTCCATCATTTCTTTCTGTTCTTCGTCTGTTGCTTTAGCTGGAACGATCAACATTCCGGAAGAATAAGCTCCACCAGAATGTCTAATATCCATGTTTGTTTTTTCTCCTTCTCTCCCAAACTCAGATAAGAAGTCATAGTTACGTGCTTGAAGCATTTGATCTAGCTTTTCAAATTTAGTAAAGAGATTTGTGTATGCTTCTTCGATATTGTTTCCTTTTGCAAAAACACCAGTAAATTGTGATTGTGCTAAATTCTCTTGAGCCCAAGATGGCACAAGACCGATTCCTTTGAATTTATTTTCTTTAGTGTCTGAAAATCTTTTATCTTGTGCTGGTGTATATGTTTCCATGGCATCGAAGTAATCAGCAAATAAAGATGCATCTCTGTTGAGTTCTTGGATTCTTTCTGTTGCTGTTTTACCGAACTCAACACGATTTAAATATTCTTCATCTTTGTTGGTTCCAGATCCATTCATGAATCTTGCTGCATGCAAAGCTGCTTTTACATATGCCAATTCTTCATTGTATGGGCGGCCTTTCTCTGCCCAAGCTTTTTCTATTAGTTTTTCAAAGTTTGACTTTTCTACGGCTTCTTTAACAACAAACTTTCGCCATTCAGTCAGTATCTTTTTCATCTTCATCTTTGCTAATCCTTATCAAAAATTCTTGTGGTACGTCTATAATTAGTTCGTTTCCAACTACTACGTCATACACCCAATAGATTAGTTCTTGATCTGCGTTTGCCTTATAATAATTACGAGGGTGAGACATAACAATGCCTACCCTCGCATGGTTTCCTGTTGTTAGCAGCATGATGCCAAACGTATTTAATCTTACCAAATCACCTGTGTTATACTTCGCTGTGACCAGTTGCATTTCTGTACGCTTTGACTGTGACAGGGAAAAGGTCGGAGGCGATTTCCAAGCATGCTTCTGCGACTTTTTGTATTTCATATTGTGCACCATCGTGTAAACGAAGAGAAACAAATTTAAGAAGGTTATTAAGGTTAACAGTTCCATAATACTCTGTGTAAAGTGTTTGTGGTAAAACGCCTCTTGCTTGTTCTCTACACACTCCTTTATTAACTAGTTCATGAAATAAGTTCAAAGAACTTTGACAATGTCCTCGGTAAACTTCAGAAGCATTTGGATGGAAAGCGCGAATAATCTTAGACTCTCCATCGTGCCACAAGAAAGGATCGATCAACTCTTCTACGTTTGAGGCTTGTCTGTTTGATTTGTGTTGTGTTCTAAATTCTCGTGGACAATAAAACCGAAGTTCTTTGTCGGTGTATCGTCTGCTAATTTCGTTATAACTCCACGTTCTGTGACGGTGATGTTGAGAACGAATGAATAGAGGCACAGTAAATTTAAAGGTAACAACACAATGCTCCATAGTAGAAGTGTGCTTGTGGGAAACAAGGTAACGTATAAGTTTTCTGTCTCGTTTATCAAGTTCAGATTTTGTTGTACCAAAAGAAACACGAGCACTATTAACAACGGTAAGGTCGCTACCCATATGAGAAACATAGTCCACCCTACCGATGTTATCTCCATAGAGATCAATTGATTTTTCATATTGGCTCATTTACGCCTCTTGACACGAAGTTTCTTATTCTCCTTCATTCTTGTTTTCTTTGGAGTTGTGGCATAAAACTCATCTTCTCCGGAGAGCTGAGACATTCCCGGATCTCCATATCCTTTGTAAAGAGGAATAACAACAGGCTTTCCATCAATAAGAGTGATATTGTCCGGACGACCAGCACCTTGTGGATTACTAGGATCAGTATGGATTTCAGTTGCTGGGTTACTATCACCGGGGACTCTTGAGCCAAGATATCCACCTTCATAATAAGACTTTTCCATATCAGAAATCTCTGAGTCTCCAGAGGGAGTGAACATTTGACGCATGGTAAATATCATGTTTTCACCAGTATTTTCTCCAAAAACGAAACCCCATTGACGGAATTGAACATTAAGATCTTCCATTTGCTCCATAGAAGGGTTAAAAATAATAACTGAATCTTCGGGATGTCCTGAAAAAACACCGCCGACTGTTTTATATTCCAAACCCATATCATCTAGGGTTTTATTAAGACCTCTTGCAAGAGCACGATTTTTTCTTGCTCCTTTTTTGCCCTTCATTGATTGGGCCATAGGGTTTTGTCCGGACATAATACCAACGGTTTTAACATCAGTATTTCCTCTCAGAACATCCATAACTGCTTCATAATCCATATCAGTCTTGGCTTCTACTAAAACCATTTTGTTCTCTTTAATCACCTGCTTGATAAGTGACTTAAGACGCTGTGTTGTAAGTTTCATTTAAATTCTCCCATAAATGTAATTTTCTAACACTAAATAGTACGTTTCTTCTTCTATTTGTATCTTATTTAGCATTCTTTTTTCAAATACTACAATATCTCCAGAAGAGACCGGCAGGGAACAATCCTCTGCCGTCTCAAGCACCACACCGAGTTGATGTGGCGACTCTGGTTTTTTGTAATCGGTTGGAAGAACAATCAAAGATTCTTTCTCTTCTTGTTTCTTCTCAACTAGTTTAATAAGTATGTGTCTGTTAAATGGTTTCATTTTGCCTCCTATAATTCGCATGTGTCGTTTGAACAGAACTTAGACCCTACACCACCTTCGGATGTCTCAATCTTTTGAACAGGAGTGATGCCTACAATCATCTTCTCATATTCTTCTTTAGTGATTGGCTCATAAGGTGCTTGCTTGTATCCGGTCTCTTGATATTTAAGGAACGAAACAGCTTTCAGTCTCGCTTCATACATTTCAAGTGCATCCTTGATCTCTTCAGCTTCGTGCTCTTGGAAAGTCACAGTGATAGAAACAGAGTTGTCAGCCCAATAGTATTGATACTGTGCAGCAATCTCAAGTTGCTCCCACATTGTGATCTCTCGCTTACCTTTCTTGAAGAACGGCTCATGAACAGGGAACTCAACACACATAGTGTTTGGAGAGTAGGAATCCTTTTCAATCTTGTATCCAGCTTTTTCAAGAGTTGGAAGAATGTCAGAGGTCTCAGCGAAACGAATGCGACGAATATAATATTCATCCTCTGGATAGTGAATACCCGGTGTCGAACCGTTAAGAAGAGAAACTGTTCCAGAAGGCTTGATGGAAGTCATACGAACACTTCGTGGAACACAAAGCCAATCTGAATATGCTTTATCAAGTTTGCCAACATGCTTGTAGGCTTTATCACACCACTGCATCATGGTGCGTCTTCCAAACTTATTAAACGCTTGGATAACACCAGATTGGGAAAGACCAATGCGACGGTTCTTCAACATAATAGCATTTGTCTCAGGCCAATGGGTATTGATCAGAGTCACGGTTTTTCCGTACATATAGGCAATTTCAAGTGTTTGCACATAATCTTCATATGTGTCATGCTTGGCAGGGAATGTTTCCACCAAACAGCAAAGTTCTGCGTCTTCAAGCTGTTGTTCTACACAAGGGTTGAACCCCATTACCTTAAGGTCATCAGAACGCTTTCCGTCCTTCATACGTCCGTAATTACGGGCATTATCCAACCAAATATAACCAGGTTCTCCATTGATTGCAGATTGAGCAGCATGCCAAGTGTAGTCCATACCAACCTTTGCTTCGAATGAGTTGTTAGAACCCCAACGATGGTGATAAAGTTTCTCTTGGTCATTCTTCATCGTAAGATAATCTTTATCATCATACCCACCGATTGCAAGTGCAGCAGAACGGCGTACATTACCAGCAACGACACAACGACCAATAAGGTTTTCAATGTCAACAATATCAACAGACTCAATTTGTTCTCCTACTTTTGGGCCGAGAAGTTCTCTCAGATTATTGTGCAATTCAATGAGTGGATCAGGACCGGAAGATGTTCCACCAAAACCACGAATTGGTTCACCTTTTCCACGAATAGCGGAGTAATCAAAGTTGGGAACTTTTTTACCAAGTATGTAACCATCCAATAGGATATGAACACTATTAACCCAACCTTCACGAGAATCCTCAATAAGTAGTGTGTCGTTTGTCCACTGTGGTTCTTTTACAGTAAAACTTTTAGCTCCGAGAGTATCAAAGCCAACACCGATACCAACCATAAGAGCATCCATCATCCATGCAAACAGGTAACCACCTTTGTTAGCGATGTCTCGTGTTGAACGGAAAGCACAGTTGAAAAGACCAGCGCCTGTTCTCTCCATAATAAACTTGGTGCCCATCATCCAAAGACCACGACCGGGTGGTGTCCATTTAAGATTGA